>UMKE01045993.1_pt1 | contig 37025 bp, 36 predicted proteins | sample 1966231 | NCBI WGS metagenome assembly UMKE01 (sample SAMEA4836168, study PRJEB28245) | human gut metagenome | biome: gut microbiome; material: fecal sample | place: Denmark | collected 2008 | reverse complement strand
GCACATCGCCGTCATTCATAGCCTGTATTACCGCCTTTCTCGAACGCTCCGTCTTGCACTCTTGTATAAATCGGATTTCGTGGGCAGGAATGCCGTAATCCTCAATCAGCTTTCGTTTGATTTCGCTGTAAACATTCCACTCGCCGGGGCGATAAGTCCCTAAATCGCTGAAAACAAACTGTGTGCCTTTCTGAGCGTCATACTTTCGGTAATACTCGGCTATCATCTTGGCGCAATGTGAGGCTTTGTTGTTCGGGTCATCCTCATAAGAGGGGTCAACCATGCGCATATCCAATGCCATCTTTCGGGCATAGTCCGTGGCAATGAGCATCTTCGCCTTTTCCTCGGTTTCAGACAACGGCGCACGACCGAGAAATTTTGCATCGCCACTCTTGGCAAACTCCATCAGCTTCTGGATAAAAGCCTCTTGGTCCGGTGTCGGAGGGATGTTGTGCAGTATCTCATTCTTCTGCGGTCGGTCAACACCAACATCATCGGCCGTTCGATAATCCGTTATCTCATTGTAAAATGCAGCCAGTTCCGGCACCTTGATAAAGTACCTGAAACGCTCCTTCGCCACTATATTATTGGTGACATTGAATTCATAGTCGGTGGTCTTCTTGGCGAAGATAGCCGCCCACGCATCGAAACACCGAATCTCCTGCCTTTCAAGTTCTTTCGGACGAAGATACTTGAACAACAGATACAATTCCGTGAGTGAGTTGGAGATTGTAGTGCCACTGAGAAAAGTAGCACCCAAATCCTTGCCCGTCCGTTCTTGGATGGTACGGATGGCATACAATAGGTTTAATGCCCTTTGGCTTCCCTCGCTGTTACCGAGTCCCGCCACTCTGTCATGCCGGGTATTGAACATCAGGTTCTTGAACTGATGGCTTTCGTCCACGAAGATATGGTCGATACCCATCTGCTTGAAGTCCACCATGTCGTCCTTTTTCTCCTCCATCTGGTGTTGGATTGTGGCAATCTTGGCGGTCAGGTTCTCCTTACGCTTGATTAGACCTTTCAGCATTCCACGGGATATGTCCTTGCCTTGGTCTTTCAGCACCTTCAGATTTTCCTCGACTGTATCCAATTCAGCCTGTAAAATCTGCTGCTGCATCTCCGGCGACTGCGGTATCTTTCCGAACTGGTCGTGCGACATTATCACGCAGTCATAATCATTATTCCTGATGTTATTGAAGAAAGCCACCCTATTTTCAGCCTTGAAACTCTTTTCATCGGCGAATAGAATACGGGCATTGGGATAGGCTGTCTGATAGGTCATTGCAATCTCAGCTACATTGGCTTTAAGACCGATAATCATCGGCTTATGAGCCAAGCCCAACCGCTTCATTTCGTGCGCTGCAATGCACATTATCAGCGTTTTACCGCAGCCTACCTCGAAGTCGCATATACCGCCGCCGTTCTGTTTCAGCATCCAGACGCAATCCTTCTGCGACTGATATATGGAGCTGATTCCATAGCGGTCGCCCAGCATCTTCATGTTGAGATCGGGGAAAGTCTGATGGCTACCGTCATACTTTGGACGCACGAAACAGTTGAACTTGCGGTTGTAAAGGTCAACAAGCCTGTCCTTGAACTCCGGTGACTGCGCTTCGAGCCACTCCGAGAATCCGTTGCGTATCTCGTCAATCTTGGTGTTGGCAAGTTGGATAGCCTCGCTGTCCGGAACCTTGATGTCGTTGCCGTTGTCATCCTTGCCGATTGACTTCTTAATGTCCGGCACGGTATTGTGCAGGGCGTGTTTTAACAGGTTCATACCTTCATAAGTGCGGTAATAGCCCCTGACACAAAATTCCTCCCATATCTTCATATTGCCTCGGTCAGCCTTAGCCGAATATTCATCCATTGAGGAAGAATAGGCTATCGTCACGTTTGTACCATAGAGGTGGCTCATGTATGCAGAGTAGATGCCCGTGGGTATCCAACGCTCACCGAAATTGAAATCCAGCTCATCGAAAGTGATCTTTCTCGGAGTTGCATCCTGCAACGCTTTGAGCGAGTCCTGCGCCATTTCGATATACGGCTCTATACCGTCATATCCGGGGAAGCCCTTGATACGCTCTTCCTCTCGGTCAATCCATGCCTGAATGTCCTCGACTTTCTTGACAACATTTCCGGCGATGAAGCGGTCGGCGATCTCGTAATTCTCAACAAGAGGATTATAATATATGTGTCCTTCGAGAGAATCGACAAGAGTGTCCTCATCCATATCCACAAGACCGCCCATATATTCCAGATTGACAACACCGTATTTATTGAGCGATGCGGAGAGAGCCTCCATAGGCGTATCTACCGAAGTAACCTCATCAACCGCGAAGGCTACGGGGTGGTCGAAGATGTCAGCCTTGACAAACATTCCGTTCTCTCCACGCTCCAGTGCCAATGCGTCACGACCGTTGGCATCCATAAGGATAAACTTGGCGTTTTGCTTCTCGTTGAGGTTGCCGTATTTATCCACAAATTCATCGTAATATTGGTTGAGATGTTCGCGTAGATGTTCGCTGGCTTCGTGTGTTTCAGCCTCGTAGTGATAGAGCTGCTGATATGTTTCAGAGAGTGTGATATACAGCATGGCGCGTTTCTCCTGTTCAGATTTGAGAGCCAACGGAGTAAACAATGCTCCATACTTCTTGACCTCCGAGAGAAAACCGACCTGACCGTTATCGACAACCATAGAGCCATTTTTGTGGAAGAACTGAATATCCTCCGAGAAAGGACGGGGCGACATATCGGGCTTATCTTCCGATGTGGTGGTGCCTGATATTGCCTCTTTCGGCTTGGGAATGAAATCACCTTCGGTTCGGGTAATCTTCACGCCCACTTCAGCGTCTTTGGTGATAATCTCTTGCGCCTTTCGTGCCGCCTCACGCTCTGCGAGTTGGCGATGGGCGATTGACATCATCGTTTCATAGAAACCATTGATGGGCGGATTGTCATCCCAATTCAACGAGCCGTAAAATTCCAGCTCCTTATCGGTAAGTTGACGGAATTTTGACTGTACCTTCGGCGATAATTCAACTTTCGGTCTTTCAGAAGACTTCGGCTTGTCCTCATTCTTCGACTGTGCCGGTTGGCGTGGCTGGCGCTGGGGTTTGCCGATTGGTTCCAGCTCACCAAAAAGATTGTAAGCAAACAGTCGTGGGTCCGGATTGTCATTGTAATCAGGACTGCCGTAGGTTTCAATCTCTTTGGTGGATTCCTTTGGTGCAAAAGCGGAGTTCGGCTCAGATTTAACAGGAGCAGGTTTTGCATACGGCTTTTCTTGCGGAGTTATCACCTCGGTAGGCTTGAACTCCTCCCGCTGCTTCTGCTTCGGATCTTCAAGCTGCTCACAGATTGCCACACGTTGTCCGGCTCTCACCAATTTCGGAAGATAAGTGTCAAGGGCATGGTGGGGAAATCCCGCCAATTCGATATGTCCGGCTTTGCCGTTCATCCGTCGGGTAAGGGTAATGCCCAGAATCTCCGAAGACTTCACCGCATCCTCGCCCATGCACTCATAGAAGTCGCCGACACGGAAAAGAAGGATTGCATCGGGGTGACGCTTCTTCATCTCGGTGTACTGCCTCATTATCGGTGTCTCCGATATTTTCTTGGTCTGTGTGGATTGTACCGGCTTGGCGGGTTCGGGCATAGCCGGCTTTATACCCTGCTTTATACCCTGCGGATTATACAACTCCATGTCAAAACGCAGTTTCAGCGACTCGTCAAGAGCCAGACGAATATCCCTTGCGATGCCATCGACACCGCCACTATGCTTGTATATAAGCGCGGGCTTGCCGTATGGGTCAGTGCCAACACTTGCATCGGTGCAAATAACATTCTGCGGGAAGGCGGCGAAGAACTTGTTGGTGGGAGCCTTGCTGTCACGGTCAACGATAGACTGCACGAAAAATTCCTCATCAGCCGACAAAGCGGTTTTGCGGCTGTGCTTCTGGAGAATTATAAGGTCACTGCCCGTATCAGTTCCGGCATTGTCGGAGAAAGTGTTGTTCGGCAACCTCAAAGCCGTCACCAAATCTGCACGCTTTACCAACTCAGCTCGGACAAAGGGCGAAGCTGAGTTCATTACACCCTGCGAAGTGATAAAGGCTACCAATCCACCCTCTCGCACGGAGTCCAGTGCTTTAAGGAAGAAGTAATTGTGTATCGCCTTTGTCGATTGTCGATAAGCTAACTCCTTGCTCATGGCATAGACCGGATCCGGTACGGCGAAATCACCGAAAGGAATGTTGGAACAAGCCACATCAAAGTAGCCTTTGTAATCCGGTTCAATCTTCTCAAAGCCTTCGACTCTGACTTGCGAGTTAGGATGCAGCGCATCAAGGATTTTGCCCGTGAGCAAATCTTTCTCAAAAGCCATAGCCTCGGCACCAGGATAATCGCGCATGAACAAGTCAATAAAAACTCCTTGTCCGGCACTCGGCTCCAGATACCTCTTGACCTCTATTCCATTGGCTTTGAGTGTGTCAAAGATAGCTTCGACAACAGGTGACGGGGTATAAAACGCCGTCAGCACCGATGTTTTCAACGAGTCCATGTAGCGTGCAAACTCCCGGTCATCCTTTGAATACTCTCGTATAAGCTGACGCAGTTCCACAGTAGGGGCAAACAGTTCTATGTCCGATTTGCTCCACTTGGCGGCATCCATAAGACTATCGGCATCATTAAGGATACATTTCAGTCCCCCGAATCCGGCATATTTACCCAGCACCTCACGCTCCTGAGCGTCCGGTGCCCTGCGTTCAACACCGAGGCATAAGGCTACCCTTATCGCCTCAATGTTGTCACGCATCGTCTGTAAACGATTATAAGCCATGAAGATTCTCGTCTATAAGATTGATCAATTCCATTTCGAGCATACGACCTTCTTCAGTAGCCATGAACTCATAGCTAATCTGGTAGTTTTCGCGGTACTCTTCCAGCCGTTCATCAAGGTGAGCAAGAATATTGTCATACTCGTAGTCTGGAATACGGTCGTAGAAGTCACTCACGAGCAAACCTCTTACAACATCGTCGATAGAGAGGTCATAGTCCTGCATAAGCGTAACCTTTGCCAACTCTTCCGAGCAGATTACGTCAAGACCGTTTGCACGAGCTGCACAGAAAACATCGTATGCGTTGTCGGCTCGACTTGCGATGAAGCTATCGTCAGTAGCTTCCGGGAAATGGTATCTTGTCAGATAGGTGCGGAGATAGTTCTCATACGCATCAAGTGTATTTTTCATAATTCGACGAGTTTTTAGAGGATTTCTGAAGATTTTTTGCTGACTACCTGTGTGTCACCATTCTGATTGATGATTACACGGGCCTTGAACGGTTTGCCATTTCTTGACTTGAAGCCGGAGATTTGGGGTGTTGCGCCGGTAGTGATAAGCGCGGATAGTTCTTCATGCGTGAGCGTCACACCATAGAACTGGCGGAAAACATAGTGGCCACACTCAGGATTGTCGCACATAGCCACACGCCCAAAGGTTTTCATCACGCCCTCGGAGCAATGAGGACAGGCGATGTCCGCTTCCATTCTGGGGAATAGTTTCGATGAAGAGAGAATTTCAGCGGTGGTATCTTTGGCCAACTGCTTAATCTCATTGTCAAAGCCGCTGCGCGAGACCTTGCCGCCCATAGTCTGACGAATGAGGTTGTCTGTATCGTTCACCACTTTAGGATTGGCGATTTTCATCTCCTTTACGATGCCATAGAGAAGTTTACCTTTAGTCGTGAGGCTAATGTGTCCCCATGCGTCGCGCTCAATGAGATTTGCTGATTCCAGATGCACGATGTCCTTGGCGATAGGAGTTGACTGATAAGCTGTACGGTCGGCAATCAAAGCCTCTATGAGGGTGGCATCAGTATAGCCTTCGGGTGCAACTGACTTCGTACCCACAATTCCGGTGGAGAAGATTTCAACCTCCGAACCCTCAACCATGACCGGAAACGAGACCGTCTTGATGGTAGTGTCGGGGAAAAGTGAATGCCACCCCGTGGTCTTGTAGTTTTCTCCTGACCATTCGTAACGAACACCTTCACATTCGGCAACTACACGGCAGCGGTTGATTACAGCATCCTTGGAGAAAGCCTGATACATGCGCTTCACGATTAGGTGGTACACTTTCGCCATATCATCACTTAGCACAAGAGGAGGCGTAAGAGTCGCAACGATACCGTGGGTACCCATAGGGCTGTTCTTGTCAACAGCACGACCGGGTGCTACGGCTATCTGAGCGTGCGCAACAGATGCGTAATTGGTGTATGCCAGCATCTTCGCCAACACCTTACGACATTCCTGATACTTGCGCTGAGAAACGGTTGAACCAGCCTCAACAGGGAACGATATGAGTTTGCGGAAGTAGAGGCTCATAGCCGCATCATAGGTGCGCAATGGCGATAAGCCATAGATTCGGGCTGCGTCTATCTGGAGATTGACGAGATTGTAGAGCTTAGGCGTTTTCACCTTATTCTCGTTTTTCTCCACTGATAGAATATTCATCGGTGACGAAGCCTTAGGTGTCACGTCGTTAGGCTCCATACTGCGCATAGTGAAGATGTCGCCTTCTGCATCTTTGACGGCGATGGTCGTATAGTTTGCCACAACCTGCTTGTGGTTCTTGCTTTCCTCGTTGCATTCCTGAATCTTTTTCAATACGGATGCGCTTGTGCGACCAATCTGATACGTGCCTCTGCCGACAGCGAAAGCCATGGCACGGCGTGCATTCACGCCCACATACCAGTCCGCTTCATCGCGAAGTCGGGCAACATTGTACCACTTGTCGAAGCTCTCCGCCGAGATAGGATAAGAGATGGCTCTGTTGATGCCCTTCATGGTAAGGTCGGACAGGATGGCGCGGACATAAGGCAATTCGCATTTCAGATATGCGTAGAGGTAGCGGAATGTCAGCTCACCCTCCGGATTAGGATCAGTAGCCACGATGATACTCTCACTCTTGGCAAGGAGAGACTTGATTGTGTCGAGTTGAGAAGCCGCCTCCTGAGTCAGAGGTGTACCATCGTTGCGGGTACGGGTGGTGACGCTCAACGAGAGATACTTCGGCAGGTTGGGGAAACTCTGGTTGCGGAACCAGTAGGAAGCCACGCCACGGGGAGTGGTGATTTCGACGATGCGGGACATAGCCCATGTGATGTAGTATTTGCTTCCGTAGAAGTAGCGGTTGCCTTCGTCGTCGTTGGCGGTGGCACGTGCGATAGCGAGAGCTGCGAGTCTGTTCTGGGCGATGATTGTAATCATAACTTATTGGGAATTTGAGGGTTATTTGAAATATTTTAGTTTAGAAAAGGGTGTAAAAAGGGCTGGCAGATGTCTTCACACCTGCCAGCCGCAGTGTGAGAATCAGCTAATTAGAGCTTTTGGCCGCTCTTCTTTTTCTGTTCGGGTTTCGGTTGTGTCTGCCCTTGTTCGAGAGGCTCTTTTACCTTCTTGGTGGCTTCGTTGATCTTCCCTTGGGAGTTGACGGCCACTTGCGTCTTGCTTTCCTCCGCCGGGGTTATGACCTTTGCCTTATCGGGGTCAGAACTATATGTGTAAGGTCGCTGCTTGTCAGGATTGAAGCGGATGTAAAGTGTGCTTGGCACGCCTTTGGCATCCGGAACACCTTCGACCTTCACAGTCTTTCCGGCAACATAGTCGGCTTTCTGCTGGTCGGTGAACGGTACACCCTTCCATTTGCCGAGGGGCTTGATGCTGCCATCGTTCAGCACCCAACTGTTGCTTTGGCTCTGCTGTTCGGCTGGGGCTTCCTGCTTCTGCTCCTGCGACTTCTGATAGTTGAGTCTGGCATGGAGCGGAACAAATTCCACTTTCTGCTCAGACGCGCTCACTTGAAGCACAGCGGGGAAAGATTTACCGTCTTTGAGAGTCACCTCCTTCTGGAGCTGTTTGCCTGAACGGAGATAGCCGATTTCTTTGGGCGACAGTTCGGTTTCTCCGATTTTATTGCGTATGTAGAGTGCAGCCGCAGGGAGGGCGATAAGCTCGTTTGTTTTACGGTCGATGCTTACGAAACTGGGGATTGTGTTTCCCTTGGCATCCTTTAGGTCTATCACCCTGCCGAGGTTGCCAGTAGCTTTCAGCATTTCCTTGTCTTCCTTCGAGAACTTCACGCCGTGAAACTCATCGTTAAGATTAGGCTCTTGGCGAATGAAGTGAGGCACGACCTTTACTGAGCCGTCAGGATTCCGGTGGAGGGAAAGTCTGGCTTCAAGTTCAAACTTCTCATTGCCGATTGTAGGTGTCACTTTCACGAGGTCTGACATACGGTTGTTGAGCATACTTTTCAGATTCTGCTCACCGAGAGACTCCTTGGTGATACCCCACGTTGCAAGGCTATCCCAGTTGAGACTATTCTCATCAATGGCCTGAGGTCGGTCATACTTGGGAGCTTCAGCCTTTGGTGCATCTGGAGTCGCCTGAGTCTGTGCCTCACTTTGCTTAGGTGTATCGGGAAGTTTCACCTCACATGTCTGGAGCATCGACTTGTTAGCCTCGTTGTCGGGGTCTTTTGCCATCTGGTTTACAGCAAAACCTACAGTCGGGACTTGGTCGGCCGGCACCTTGAAGAAACCGAAGATGGTCGGGTTCTTGCATTGTGCCATGAAATTGCGGAGGAAGTTGTCGAGGACATCTGCATGGCGGTCGAAGGTAAGGAACTTTGCGGCTTTAGCAGGATCCTCCATCTGCGGAGTGCCATCAGGCTTTATGCCTGTGACTACGCCTGTTTCTCCGGTCTGGCTATTTCGCGCAATAATTGCGTCTTGGTTTTTGAGTTCTTGTTCTTGCATTTTTTCTTTTTGGGGTTGTGGTTTTTCACTATTGTCCCTTGGGGACATCTCTTGCAATCATCTTAGGCGGATTGATATTCAGTACCGTGCAATATTGGGCATAGAAATCAATCATATCCTGACCGAGATGCCAAATCTTAGAGCCCGGTGCGCCGGGTTTGCGCTGATGGTATTTCAATCCATACTTATTCCGCCACTGACGGGTGAATTTATCGCTGACTCCGAATTTCTCTTGGAGGTCGGCATCGGAATACATGACATCCGGTCTTATGCCATAGGTCTCCTGCTTTGGCACCTCCTTGATGGACTCCACGCTGTCAGCTATGCGCGTAAGTACGGCCATCATCTCTGCGAATTGCTCATCGGTCATTACCACCATGGCTACATCGGTTTAGGGGTTATTAATTCTGTTTTCATATTCTCGCTGATTAATTGTTACGATGCAAAATTACCCCGGATGCAAAAGTTCCTTTGAACGGATGCAGTCAACCGTATAGCATTTGTTGTAATGATTATTGAACATCAGATAGTTATAGCGTAATTTTATCAATAACCGGATTAGGTAATCCGTGTATAACCGGAGGTGGTTTCTACTTCAAATCGAGTAGATGACGCAATGAAGGGTCATTGGCAATGCGTGTTTTCTCCTCTTCGACGATATTTTTGACTTGCTCCTTGATAGCTCTATAGTTGGCTTGAATCGCTTTGTCCATATAATCGTTGCCGTCATCGTCTTTGAATGGATTGACTATCGGCAGAGGTTTGTAAGCCTTCTCATCTGCCGCTACCTGCTTTGAGTCCACAACAATCTCGGCATGGAAGATTTTTTGCTCTATACGCTCGTTGAAATTATCTGAGACTGAGCCGACAAACATACCCTGCGTAAGACCGCTGATTTTGCTGGGCGGAATAAGCGAATCCATCTGCGTATTGATAGATGTTGAGACATCCTGCCTGTTGATGGATATAGACTGCCGCTTCTGGAGAACCTTACCGAAACGCTCCGACAGAGTCTTTGCGGTTGAGCCTACCACCTGCCCGGAGAATATGTTGCCTACAGTGTTCATCACCACTGCGGCCTCCGGTTTCCCATAGTCGCGTTCCAACTGAGAGAAATCCTGAAAACCGAGACAAACGGCAACCTTATTGCTTCGTGCAGTGGCAATTAGATTATCCAGACCCTTGAAGTATATCGTCGGGAGCTCGTCAATCACCACTCCGGACTTCAGCATACCCTTCTTGTTGATGAGTTTTACGATACGGGAATTGTAGAGTCCAAGGGCTGCTCCATAGATATTTTGGCGGTCTGGATTATTACCTACACACAGAATCTTAGGGGCTGAGGGATTGTTGATGTCAAGCGTGAAATCATTGCCCGACATTACCCAGTAGAGCTGCGGAGAAATCATCCTTGACAAAGGTATCTTGGCAGAAGCTATCTGACCTTGCAACTGGTCGGCTGCGCCACCTTGCCATGCGTCCATAAACGGAGACAGGTAATTCTCCAATTCCGGATATGATGACAGTATCGGGAATATGTCTTCATATCGGAGGTTCAGGAACTCAATCGCGTGGGGGAAGGTGCAGTAAATGCCACCCTTATAGAGTTTAAGATACCAGATTATACTTGCCAAAAGAATAATCGGAGACTCCACAAAGAAATCGCCCTGCTTCTGAATCCACGTTTTATTAAGGTTGAGCATGATAGTGTACGCAGACTCGTAAGCATCGGCAATGTCAGTCATAAATGCCGGAGCGATAGGATTGCACCGATGGCTGCAATGCGGATCATCGAAATTGATGACATAGAATTTTGCTGTATTAGGATACTTATCACGATTTTTCAGAAAGTGATTATACACGATAGTTGAGAGGTCGGCAAACTTGAAGTCGTAGCAATATAGGGCAAACCCTTTCTCAATCTGTTGTTTGAGAAAGTTGTTGACCACTGCATACGACTTACCGGAGCCGGGAGTGCCAAGCACTATCGTTGCTCGGAATGGATTTACAACATTTATCCACCCTTTGTTCCATTTCTTTTTGTAGTAGAATCTTGTGGGAAGATTAACCGAATATTCATTATTGATGAGCTTCGTCTCTTGCAGAAATGACTCATTCTCGTTGTTGAATACATCGGTCATCAGATTATTCTTCAACAGTCGGCTAATCCAATTGCCCGACATAAGCAGGCAGATAAAGCCGGCGGCACTACACAATATATAGATGGTGTAATGAAACTTTGGCATGAGGAACAATACGAATCCGATACCCATGAAAATCCAGATGGTTCGCCACGTTATATCCTCGTTCTTTACACCCTTCGTGCCGAAGCACGAAAGGGCGAGAAGGAGAAGTGAGAACCACTTGGATGTGTATTGGGAATGGAACAGGTGACATGAACGGTTGAAGCCATCAAGCACCTTGTTGACCACTGAGAAAAAGCCGTCAGGCTTTGCAGTATGCAGTTCGGGGCAGAACCAATAGACATTGATGACTACCAGAACTATGCTTATGGCACGGAGAAAATCCATGATTTTCGCCAATGCCCTGAGGTCGTCTTCTTGTTGTGACATTTTGGAATTGTGTTGAGGTTACAGTTTGGGACCACGGCGTTTCTTTTTCTTTCGACGCATGGCACGGATAAAGGCTTCCTCTTGGGGATCGAAGCCGGGACCGACTTGGAAAAGGCCCAAATCGGGAAGCGTAGGTTGATAATCGTCGGAGGGATTTTGCTTGGAGCTTGAATGAGGCGGTCTCTGTTGACTTGTTGACTGATGATTGCCCGAAGTAGTAGAACTATGCGATTGCCCTTGACGGGTGCCTTGACTTCGTGATGGCTGATGCTGAACTTGTGGCTTTGCTGACGGGTCGTTGAACCACCGGTTGAGAGCATTTGCCGAGAACTCACGACCAAGACGAGAGCCATTTAGAACCGTGTGAGTATTATGGTCAACGAATGTTGCGCCATAAAGTCTGCCGTCTTCGTTGTATCTAAGCACGAGGTCAATATTCTTCTCCTTGAGGTTGGCGATGAAATCATCTTTTCCGGTAGATGCCGCCATTGCTTCCACTACCATGCGCTTAGTTGGTTTGACATTGACTTTCTCTGCTGCCCGCTCAAATCTGCCTTCAACCGCTGCTCGACTTGCAAACTTTCCAAGGCGAGAAGCTTTTAATGGAGTAGCAATTTTATTTCCGTCATCATCGGTGGCAAAATATACAAGTCCGTGGTATTCTCTGCCGTTGACCTTTCCATCGGTCATTTCGCATTTTACATTATACAGTCCGAGTATCGTGTTATATTCGCCTATGCTCTGGAACTGCCAACGCATCCCAACCAGTTTGACGGTATTCTGCACCTGCCGTTTGATGTCACCGTTAGGATCAACCTTCATAATCGGAGTGTCGGGAGACACCCTTTCTCTCTGAGCCTTGTGAAGATTGTATTTCTCCTCCAATTCAGTAGTGATTTTCTTACTTCTGCGGAAAAGAAACGACTGGTCGAGACGCTTGCCCTCTTCGTTGACATTGACCGTAACAATATGTATATGGTGACGGTCGATGTCCTCATGCTTATATATAATGTATGGCTGTTCGCCGAAGCCGAGTTTATCAAGATACTCACGGGCCAGGATTTCAAAATCCTGATCCGTGAGCTTGTCATCGGGATGCGGATTGAGGGAGATGTGGAGAACCGGCTTTTTGGTCTTGCCCATCTTTGGCATAAAAGCCTTGAAGTTATCCGCCATTGCTCCAATCTTTATATCGCCGTCAGCCGGCAATACAATCTTATTGGCTCCCAATACGCGCCCATGGGATTCGTTCATTTTCTCACCGTTATATGCAAGTGCTCCATATAGGCTGCTGCCTATAGAGATTTTTGCGACCATGCCTCATCGAACTTAACCGTGAGAGCCTTGACCTCAGCCAGGATTTTAGCCATTTCCATAGTGGCTTTTTCAAGTTTGTAGAGATACTGCATCGCTTTCTTTTCGGTGAACTCTGAGCGAAGCTCCTTTACGATAAGGTTGTAATTGACACCAACGGTTCTGAATTGAGCGAAGAACTCGGAGAGTTTGGCGCAATACACAGCCAATGATTTATCTGTGACAAGCACCTTGAAAGGCTTGCCGAATAAGAATTGTTTGATGAAAGTTGCCTTGACTGAGTGGTCGGCTTTCTCCATCATACGAATCAGTGCATCCCATTCGAGGTCATCGAATCTGACCATTACACAATGAGAGCAGAGGTTGGGCGACGATGGTCGTCCAACTTTAGAGCTTTCTTTCATGTTTCCTTGAAATTTTGAATGTTTAGCAACGTGAGTTGTCACCCACAGCCTACGGCATGTATCTAATTGGAAGCACGACTTTGGAGTGCTTCCTGCCACACACGGGCAAGGTTATTTCGTGGGAACGGGAGTTACCCGAAATCCGGACAGTTACTGTACGGACACCTTGCTGTGTTCGTGTGAACACCTTAATCCTAAATCTGAGTGTTTGACTCCCCATATACTGCTGATAATCCCGGTCTGCATATCGCCTATATAATAGGAGTCGTGAGACGCTGATTTGAGTATCAATCTCACAATGCAAAGTTACTGCCGATTTATCGGTCAACCTCGGAACTTGAGGCCGAAAGCTCGGAAGTAAAACGGATAATCACGGAAGTGACCCGAAAAAATTTGGAAAAAGGATAAATTTCGTCCTAACTTTGCATCGTCAACGAAAGACAAGCCCCCGTGCTTAGGTCGCAAGACGGGCACGGGAACGCAGTCCTCGTTTACCGCCTTACATACATGTATGTGGGCATATTTATGGCATGAAAGCCATGCTGAAGTTGCCGGGACACGGTGTTCCATAAGCAATCAAGCACAAGATACAGAGTTAAATCTCTGATATTCAGCCGAAGTTATAATAACTATCTAATCGGCTGACCAATTAGATAATTAGCCGGATAATCGGTCACTTGACCGACCAATCAATTAGTCATCTGGTTAGCTATCCCGATAGTTGCTTCACTGATTAGTCAGTTAGCCGGTTAGCTATCCTCATTACGAATGATACTCCGGTCTGAATCAAAGTTAGCCATCCAGCCAATTAGCCATACGGCTAACCGATTATGTGCATAGCCAACTATCCCTCTGACCAATTAGCCAATTAGCTGAATGGCCAGCTATCCCACCAATTATAGAGTTGTCTGAACAGTCGGTTAGCCAACCGAATGTCTGTCCGACCAGTTATCCCGATAGTGGGTTGACGAGTTGACCGGATAAATATCCAACGACTATTCACTCGTTCCACATCCGGAGCCGGTTGTCGTCGGGGCATTACGGAATAGGCTAATGGCATATCCGACAATTCTACCTATCGTTGTCTGACGATATTGTTGATTTCGGCAGTTGCCGGAACATAGTGGCAAAGGTTGCCAAACATCTATCAACCCCCAAAAGCATTTTTAATGAGCAACACCATTGTCGTTGCCTTCTCCAATCAGAAAGGTGGAGTTGGCAAGTCAACGCTCACGGTGCTACTCGCAAGCTATCTCTACTATGAGAAAGGTGTGAAGGTCGCGATAATGGATTGCGACTCTCCACAGCACAGTCTCGTAGGTGAACGCAACCGCGAGTTAAACACCGTGAAAGAGACCCCTCATCTTGCCCAACTGGCGCAGGAGCAGTTTGAAAAAACAGGACTCCAACCTTACGCCATTGTCAAGGTCCCTCTGGAAGAGGCCATGTACCGCACACGTCAATTTCTGAACGGTGATAATGACACCCAGGTACTCTTCCTCGATCTTCCGGGCACGATGAACAACCCCAATGTTTTGCAGATTATATCGAACTGCGATTATGTATTCTGCCCGATGGCAGCCTGTAAATTCGATATAGAAAGCACTCTTGGATACTGCCAATTTATACACGAGCGTCTTATTACGCTTGGGTATGGCAATCTCAAGGGTGTGAAGATTCTGTGGAACAAAGTAGATGCCCGTGAGAGGACGGACCTCTACGAAGTTTACGATGAGTTTATGGAGTCAATCGGACTTGAAGCGATGAAGACCACCATGCCTGCAAGCGTCCGTTTCAAGAAAGAACTCTCATGCAATCCCAAGCATCAGATATTCAGAAGCACACTGTTTCCTCCTTCGCCAAGTCTTGTAAAAGGTAGTGGAGTGGATGACCTTGCCGATGAATTTCTGAAATTGACAGGTATCAGGAATGGCTAAGAAAATAGCCAAGGTTCCCCTTGGTGAAGATTTTCTTGCAGGCTATAAACCGGTTACTCCTGATTTTGCAGATATTCCGATGGAGAACGATGTGGCGCCCGAACCTCTGGTACTATCCAAAGGGTTTGAAAAAGAAAAAGATGACAATACCCCGCGTCCTCCCAATCAAACATCAATGGGTTTTCTGGAGACATTCCTCACGGTCTCTCCAAATGATGCCAAGCATCAGAAAGTGTATCTTACAGACCGACATTTGAGTTGCCTGAAAGATATAGTCCAGGCTTACAGGACTATTACCGGAACTGTCATTCCAATAAGCGCATACGTCTGGAATATACTCGAAAATCATTTTTCTACCTACAAGAACGACATCGCCGGTCTTATGGACCAATGCACACAAAAACGTCTTGAAAGGTTCAAATGAGTGAATCTCAAATTCCCAATCCCGGTGCTGAAATCAATGTTGACAGCACCGAGTTTTCCGAAGGTGTAAAGCAAGCATACGCCTACACCTTCTTGTCAAAATTCTCCGTTGGAGACCGTAAGGTTATCCAGTGTACGGAGTCTCTCTCAACGCAACTGAAACGTATAGTGTCAATCCTTGGATATGGCACGGCAACACTTGGATCATACGTTCAGAGCATCCTTGAATTCCACCTTGATGAGAATAAGGTGGTCATTGCAGAACTGCGTGCTGCATCGCTAAACGCCTCCATTGACCCGAAGTCGATGGATGAAATATCGCTGAATGCCAAAAAGTATCAGGCACTGTATCTCACGGGCGATTATGTGAATCGTACCCGTAAAGGTATCTATGTTTCAAGAGACTTGGTTGACCGTATCCATAAAATCATCTTGGATGTCAACGGAGAAAAGCCTACGGTCGGCTCATACGTTGAGTCAATCGTGAAAGTGCATCTTGATGAATGTGCCGATCTCATAGCAGAGATGACAAATGACAAATACCGCAAAAAAGCATGACATGGATATATATCCTCGCCGCTATTGTGGCACAGGGCATTGTGGTCGTCCTGCTCATAGAGTATATCTACCGAAAACCGTCCAAATCCGACTCACCGGTTGCTCAGACAACAGAAACACCCGAAACAGGGGAGCAAAAGGAGCCGGACGAAAAATATTGTGAGACGGATGTGGTGGGAGAATCCACCTTTTCATACGAGGAATTCAAAGCGATGCAGGAGGACATCAAGGCTCTACGCGAATGTGTGGAGTCGATGATGGACGCCAAAGATGCAGATTTTGATGTGAAACAAGAACCGGAAGCGGCTGCTCCCGATGCCCGAATGTCACCTGAAGCTGAGGCAAAGGCATGGGAAGACCACCGTGATGAGATAGCACAGCTCGATAACGAGGATGAAACTGTTGCATATCCCAATCCGCTGGCAACCGGAGCCGACTTCGATTCTATCGCCAAAGCAACGGTAATCCTTGAAACACCTGATGGCAGGACTCATGAGGATTTGCAGTTTGCGGTAAATCTTTACAAAGGACTTGACGGCACAGAGTTCAGAGGTTGCCTACCCAATGCACTTCTGGAAAAACTGTATGAGTGCCACAGGAAAGTGGAGTTGAACGACAATGCTTTCCCGGAAGACAAAACCGAAGAGAAGAAGGCGCAGGCAGAGAAGGAAAATCCTCAGCCTAAAAAGGAAAGAGCGCCTAAACGGAAGACAGAACAGCCGGTAAAGCAACCGACTGAATCCACTCCCAAACAGAAATTCTCAATGGCTTTTGTCCGCAACTCAACCAAAAAGCAATGACCGCAACATGAAAATCATCAACAAAATTCTCAACAAGATCAATCGTTCAACCGGAGCCAAGCGCATCATGCTCGCAATGTTTGCCGTGGCTTCAATCGCCCAGTGTTTCGCCGCCGGCAACGGCATGGCCGGTATCAATGAGGCTACCTCTATGATTTCCAGCTATTTTGACCCCGGTACGAAACTCATCTACGCCATTGGCGCTGTGGTGGGTCTCATCGGAGGTGTCAAGGTCTACGGTAAGTTCTCTTCCGGAGACCCTGATACCAGCAAGACCGCCGCGTCATGGTTCGGTGCGTGCATCTTCCTTATCGTAGCAGCCACTATTCTCCGTTCATTCTTCCTCTAAATGGCAGACTACTCTATCAATAAAGGAATTGGTAGAACGGTAGAATACAAAGGATTGAAGGCGCAATATCTATTCATCTTCGCCGGAGGCTTGATTGCAGACTTCGTGGTGTTTGTCATCATGTATATGTGTGGCATTCCCCAGTGGTTCTGCATCGGCTTCGGTGTGGTGTGCGCCTCAATCCTCGTATGGCTAACCTTCCGCCTGAATACAAAGTACGGGCAATACGGATTGATGAAGCTGACAGCGGTGAAATATCATCCGCGCTACATCATCAACCGTCTGCGCCTTAATCTCTTAATTAAAGTAAAGAAGAATGAGAAATACCCTTAAAGCCACTACATTGGAGTCAAAACTGCCAATCTTAGCGGTGGAGCATGGTTGCATCATCTCAAAGGACGCGGACATTACCGTGGCCTTTGAGGTGAGCCTTCCGGAACTATTCACCGTTACTTCGCAGGAGTATGAGGCGATGCACTCGGCATGGTGCAAGGCAATCAAGGTGCTACCACATTTCTCGGTGGTGCATAAGCAGGATTGGTTTGTCAGCGAGAGTTACAAACCGGAACTTCAAAAGGACGATTTGAGTTTCCTCGACCGTTCATTTGAGCGACACTTCAATGAGCGTCCGTATCTCGCCCACAAATGTTACCTGTTTCTGACAAAGACAACAAAGGAGCGTATGCGCCAGCAGTCGAATTTTTCAACCCTATGCCGTGGTAGGTTGCTTCCGAAAGAGCTTAATCACGAAATGGTGGTGAAGTTTCTGGAGTCGGTTGAGCAGTTCGAGCGCATAATCAACGATACCGGCTACATCCGCCTACGTCGTCTGCAAGATGAAGAAATAGTTGGAACAGACAAAACCTCCGGACTTATCGAGCGATACATGTCGCTGTCTATTGAAGATGTGACTTGTTTGGAGGACATTGACCTGTCGGCAAAGGAGATGCGCATAGGCGACAAGATACTGTGTCTGCATACGCTGTCAGATACCGAGGACTTTCCCGGCAAAGTCAGCACCGACAACCGATATGAGCGTCTTTCAACGGATAGATCGGATTGCCGATTGAGTTTTGCCTCTCCGGTTGGTTTGCTGTTGCCCTGCAACCATATCTTCAACCAGTATGTCCTGATTGATGACCACGACGAGAATCTGGCGAAGTTTGAGAAAACGGCGAGAAATATGAACTCACTCTCAAAGTACAGCCGAAGCAATGCCATTAACAAGGAATGGATTGACCGCTATCTCAATGAGGCTCATTCTTACAGTCTGACATCGGTGCGCTGCCACTGCAACATCATGGCTTGGAGCGATGATGCAGAGGAATTGCGACGCATCAAGAATGAGGTCGGAGGACAGTTGGCAACAATGGGGTGTATGCCGAGGCACAACACCATCGACTGCCCGACATTGTTCTGGGCTGCGATGCCCGGCAATGAGGCTGATTTCCCTGCCGAGGAAAGTTTCTACACTTTCATCGAGCCTGCGGTCTGCTTCTTCACTGCCGAAACCAACTACCGCAGTAGCCTGTCGCCCTTTGGCATAAAGATGGTTGACCGTCTTACGGGTAAGCCTATCCACTTGGATATAAGCGATGAGCCGATGAAAAGAGGTATCACCACCAATCGCAACAAGTTCATACTTGGGCCGTCAGGTAGCGGAAAGTCGTTCTTCACAAACCACTTTGTGAGGCAGTATTATGAACAAGGAGCGCATATCCTGCTGATTGACACCGGCAATTCTTATGAGGGATTATGCAATCTGATTCATAACCGGACGCATGGTGATGATGGCATCTACTTCACATATACCGAAGATAGCCCAATCTCGTTCAATCCATTTTTTACGGACGATGGGGTCTTCGATGTAGAAAAGAAAGACAGCATCAAGACGCTGTTGCTGACGTTGTGGAAGTCGGAGGACGACCGCGTGACAAAGACCGAAAGCGGCGAGTTAGGCTCGGCATTGTCGATGTTTCTTGACAAGATGGCAAAAGACCGCGATATAGTCCCATGCTTTAATTCATTCTATGAGTTCATGCGTGATGACTATCGCTCGGAAATGGCAAACCGTCCTATCCCCATCTATAAACAGGACTTCGACATTGATAATTTCCTGACCACACTGAGGCAGTATTATCATGGCGGACGATTTGATTTCCTTCTCAACTCAAAGGCCAATATAGACCTGCTTAACAAGAGGTTTGTAGTCTTTGAAATTGATTCGATCAAGGATAACAAAGAGTTGTTTCCGGTGGTGACTATAATCATCATGGAGGCTTTCATCAACAAGATGCGAAGGCTCAAAGGTGTGAGGAAACTCCTGATTTGCGAAGAGGCGTGGAAGGCTCTTTCATCGGCAAACATGGCCGAGTATATGAAGTACCTTTATAAGACTGTCCGTAAGTATTTCGGAGAGGCGGTGGTTGTAACTCAGGAAGTTGATGATATTATCTCTTCACCTATCGTGAAGGAAACAATCATCAACAACTCTGACTGCAAGATACTTCTCGACCAGCGAAAGTATATGAACCGCTTCGACCAGATACAGGAGCTGTTGGGTCTGACTGACAAGGAGAAGGCACAGATCCTCAGCATCAACATGGCGAACAATCCCAACCGCCTCTATAAAGAGGTGTGGATAGGATTGGGTGGGACTCAATCCGCAGTTTATGCCACGGAGGTGTCAATGGAGGAATACCTCTGCTACACAACCGAGGAAACGGAGAAGATGCAGGTGCTCAGCAAGGCTGCTCAGTTAGGCGGCAGTGTCGAGAGCGCAATCCGTTTGCTCGCCAATGAAAGGAGAGAAGGCGTATGAAGATACCTATGTTTCTCAAAGCCATCACCGGAGTGGTATTTGGCTTGATTCTCTTTCTCATCGGTATAGCTGTCTTATCCGGGGCCTTCGTTGTCGCGGTTAAGGCAGTGGAGTTTGCAAGAGCCTTTGCCTTAGAGCATTTCTCTAACTTCTCAATTCACGAATGGCTGCCGTTATGAAAGTTCTCTATATCCTTTGGCTGATTCTGATGGGATTAGCTGTTGGCGCAATCGCCCTTATATCGTTCCCTTTGCTCCTGCTCTATGTAGGAGTGAGGATAATCGGAGGAATAGCCTCCAAAATCAACTGAAAACACACGAATGAAAAAGACAAAGACAATTTTCATGCTGTTTGCTTTATGCCTACTCTTTGGAGTGGGCAAGGCAAACGCCCAATGGACGGTGATAGACCCGTCTAACATTGCACAGAGTATCGTAAATAACTCAAAATCACTTGTGCAGGAGTCACAGACTGCCACCCACATGGTAAAGAATTTTCAGGAGACTGTCAAGATTTACCAGCAGGCAAAGAAATATTACGATGCACTTCAGTCGGTCAATAATCTTGTACGTGATGCCCGCAAGGTGCAACAGACAATTCTGATGCTCGGCAATATCTCCGGATATTACGTCAACAACTTTCAGAAGATGTTGACGGATCCAAACTTCACTTCGGCAGAGTTATCAGCTATTGCCTCCGGCTATACCCGTATCTTAGAGGAAGCTAACGGGGTACTTGGAGACTTGAAGCAAGTGGTGAATATCACCACGCTATCCATGACCGACAAAGACCGCATGGATGTGGTGGATGATTGCTACAAGGAGATGAAGCGTCTGAAGAACCTTACGGCTTACTACACCAACAAGAACATATCGGTGTCATATCTACGCGCAAAGAAGAAAGCCGACACCCAAAGGGTTGTCAATCTCTATGGCGACGGTTCGGGAAAATACTGGTAACCTATGCTTTGTGCGATAGATTTCAACAACCTGCACACGGTGCTCCGCTCACTATATGATGAAATGATGCCCTTGTGCAGCGACATGTCGGGAGTGGCACAAGCGATTGCCGGACTTGGTGCGCTCTTCTATGTGGCCTATCGAATCTGGCGACATCTGGCAGAAGCCTCACCGATTGATGTGTTTCCACTCTTGCGTCCATTCGCCATAGGTCTCTGCATCATGTTCTTTCCGACAATCGTGCTTGGCACTATCAATTCTGTCATGCAGCCGATTGTGCAGGGTACGGCGACTATGCTCGAAGGTCAGACTCTCGATATGCAACAATATCGTGAGGAGAAAGACCGGCTGGAGTATGAGGCGATGATGCGAGACCCATCTACGGCATATCTCGTAGATGATGCCGAGTTTGACAGGCAGATAGATGAACTTGGAGTGACAGAGGTCGGAACGGCTGCCGGAATGTATATCGAACGGGGCATGTATAAGATAAAGAAAGCCATTGGCAACTTCTTCCGTGAGTTGCTGGAGATGATGTTTCAGGCAGCCTCGTTGACCATCGACACTATCAGGACTTTCTTTCTCATTGTCCTTGCAATTCTGGGTCCGATAGCATTTGCAATATCTGTATGGGACGGATTCCAAAACACTCTCGTGCAGTGGATATGCCGATACATTCAGACTTATCTATGGTTGCCTGTAGCTGACTTGTTCAGCACCATTCTTGCCAAAATTCAGGTGCTGATGCTCCAGAACGACATATCGGAGTTAACCAATAACCCTAATGTAAACCTCGATACATCAAATACTTGCTACACTATATTTATGATTATTGGTATTGTGGGATACTTCACAATACCAACCGTGGCAGGCTGGATTATTCAAGCCGGAGGTATGGGTGCATACGGAAAGCATATCAACTCATTAGGTATGCAGGGAGGTTCGGCAGTGAGTGGTGTGGCAGGTTCAATTACGGGTAATGTGGCAGGTCGTGCCGGAAAACTTCTCAAATAATATTCTAACACTATTCTAATGGAATTCAAATCTCTGAAAAACATTGAATCTTCTTTCAGGCAGATTCGCCTTTTCGGTATTGTCTTCGTGAGCCTTTGCGCGGTGGTGGCTGTAGCCTCTGTTGTGCTTTCGCTCAACTTTGCCGAGAAGCAGCGTGAGAAAATCTATGTCCTCGACAATGGCAAGTCTTTGATGCTTGCCTTGTCGCAGGATATGGAACAGAACCGTCCGGCGGAAGCTCGCGAACATGTGCGGCGTTTCCATGAGCTGTTCTTCACGCTTTCGCCTGAGAAGTCGGCTATTGAGCACAATGTGAGCCGCGCTCTATTGCTTGCAGACAAGAGCGCATACAATTACTACCGTGACTTCACTGAGCAGGGCTATTACAACCGCATCATTGCCGGAAATATCAATCAGATGCTGACTGTTGACAGTGTTGTTGTCAACTTCACCAACTATCCCTATGATGTGATTACATACGCCAAGCAGATGATTATTCGCCAGAGCAATGTGACCCAACGCTCTTTGGTCAGCAGTTGCCGACTGAAGAATTCCGGTCGCTCGGATGACAATCCTAATGGATTTATCATCGAAAACTTCACTGTAATCGAAAACAAGGATATTCAGACAATAAAGAAATGAAGTTTATAACAACCATGAAGTCCTCTCTCGGTGCCATATATAATAAGGTGGCAGTGAGAAAAGAAGGATTGAAGGAGTATGTTCGTCGCAAGTGCGACGACATACCTCCCCAACGGAGATTCCGGATTGTGGCTACAGCCTTCGTGGTGTTCGCTCTTCTTGCGCTCTTCGTATTTGGCAGATCAATATACAACATCTACAATGGAACTCACAGTTCCCCGGATTTCGGCAACATAAAGATGATGCCGATGCCTGACAAGGGCGATGAACCGAAAATAGAAAACATCTATGGATCTGAAAGCTCTATGGAATAAGCTCACCCGACCATCCACTGAGGCAGAGCGCAAGATGAGGATGAAATATCTCGTTGCGTTTCCCGCTATGTTCCTGACAACCGGAATTATTCTTTGGGTCATCTTCAATAGTTTTGGTGATGGTGCAAAAACCGACACCAATGGCTTCAACCAGAATATGCCGGAGCCGGATGCAAAGGAGATTGTGAGCGACAAGCGAGACGCATACGCTTCATCAGATAAAGATGCTCCGAAGGTTGTGGTTGATTCTCTTCCCTTGGTCGATTCAGTGCCAAATGTGCGGGAAGTTGAGGTGCATAACACTGTGGAGGAGTCGCATCAGGCATATCAGGAAGTACAGGCTTCGCTCGATGACTTCTTCATTCCCGAACCTTCGGCTGCCGAAACTCAGGTAGCTGAACTGCAAGCGAAGATTGCAGAATTGGAGGCTCAGAACATGATGGCCCAACAGCAGACACAGCCCAATGAGATGGAACTGATGGAACGCTCGTATCAACTTGCATCGCAATACTTTGGCAATGGCGGTCAGCAGGCCGTGATTGTTGATGAACCTGAAAAGGAACGTAAGGTAATGCCGGTGAATCAGGTGAACCGCAATGTGGTTTCTTCTCTCAGTGCAAGTTCGGATAGGACATTCTCAACCGCAGTAGGCGGACGAAAGAAGAATTTTCGGAATACAATCTCGGCTTGCATCTCCTCAGACCAGAAGGTTATGGACGGTCAGAGCGTCAAACTCCGAACTCTTGAACCAATGTGGATTGGCAATTCTCTATTGCCAAAGAATACTTCGATTGTCGGACTGGCTCGATTGCAAGGTGAAAGACTTGAAATCACAATCGAGAGTATAGAGGCTATGGGCTGCATTATGGAGGTTGACCTTTCGGTCTATGATTCCGACGGGCAGGAAGGAATCAATATTCCCAATTCCCTTGAAAGTGATGCGCTCAAAGAAATAGGCTCAAATATGGGCAGCACTGTGGGTAGTTCAATCAATATCTCCACCAATGCCGGAGCGCAAATCGTCTCAGATGTCGGTCGTGGTCTTCTCAATGGTGTCAGTCAATATCTTACCAAGAAAGTCCGCGAGGTGAAAGTACACCTCAAAGCCGGATATAAAGTGATGCTTAAACAAAACGAGCAGTAAATCAACAAACAAAACCAACCAACAACGAATGAAAAACATCAAAAAATTCTTCGTTGCGGCAGTGGCACTCTTCGGGGTGACCATTGCTGCCAACGCAAAAAATCCCAATAACATCAATGTTAACGTGTCGCCAGACACCGAGGTAGTAACCGAACACGACATGAACGTGTACGGTGCAAACTACACTGACGGCGACAAGTTCGAGGGTCTTACGCGGAAAGTTGGCTTCGACAGAATGATACCGCCTCACGCGCTGGAGGTTTGCTTTGAGAAAACCACGCATATCATCTTCCCCTCCGAAATCGTCTATTGCGATCTCGGCAATGAGAACCTTGTCGCTGGACTCGCCGACGGTGCTAAGAACGTGCTGCGTGTCAAATCTGCCTTCAAGTCGTTCAAGACCGAAACCAACCTCTCGGTTATCACCGAAGATGGCAACTACTATTCGTTCAATGTGAAATTTGCCAAAGAGCCACTGTTGTTGAGCATTGAAATGACAGACTTCATCCACGATGGCGAGGCTGTCAACCGTCCCAACAATGCGCAGGAAATATACTTGGAGCGTTTAGGCTCGGAGTCACCGATGCTTGTCAAGCTGATTATGAAGTCAATCTACAAGCAGAACAAACGGGAAATCAAGCATATCGGTAGCAAACGCTTTGGAGTGCAGTTCCTTCTGAAATCAATCTACACCAACAATGGATTGCTCTACTTCCATACCGAGATCAAAAATACCTCCAATATCGCCTTTGACATTGATTATGTGTCGTTCAAGATTGTCGATAAGAAGGTTATCAAACGTACCGCCATGCAGGAGCAGGTATTGGAGCCACTCCGTGCCCAGAATTATGTGACGGTGGTACACGGCAAGCAGTCGGAACGCACGGTGTTCGCCTTAGAGAAGTTCACCATTCCCGATGACAAGCAGCTTGTTATCGAGGTAGCCGAGAAAGAGGGCGGCAGACATCAGTCCTTTGTCGTGGAGAACGAGGACATTGTGAGAGCCAATGTTATTGATGAACTTTCAATTCAGTAAACCATGAGAAAAGCGATGATAATCTTCGCTGCCATGCTTGCCCTGTTCATGGGGCAGGCAATGGCCCAGCGATGCCTCCCCGGAATGTCTGCGGTCGAGGTTAGAGCAAATATGGTGGACGGCTTTTATTCCGGTAACTCCCGTGATTGCGGGTACTCTTTCGGAGTGTACTACTCGGTGTTCAAAGGCAATGCGAATACATGGAGTTTCGGGGGCGAATATCTCCAGACCTACAAGCCCTACGGCGAGAAAGGTCGTATCCCGGTGGCGCAGTTCACGGGCGAGATTGGCTACAATCTTCACCTCGTCAGTGACTATTCCCAGACTTTCCACCTCTATGGCGGTGTGTCGGCACTCGCTGGCTACGAAACGGTGAATTGGGGAGACAAGCTGCTGCCAGACGGATCCAAGCTCCACAACGGCGATGCCTTCATATACGGTGGTGCGCTCATCCTGCAAGCGGATTTTTACCTCTCGGATAAGGTGGTTTTGACAGCCAACGTGAAAGAGCGTTTTGTGTTCGGCAACTCCACAGGACATTTCCATACCCAGTATGGTGTCGGTGTCAAATTTATAATCGAATGAGCCTATGGGACTGACAGTAATCGACCTTGACATCAAAAATCTTCCCCTTGAAGATTTTATGAAGGCGATAGGCTATGAACCTATTAATAGAAATGCCAACTTGCTGACATACGAGTCACCATATTCATCAAACGGCAGTATCGTTGTGGACACCGCCGCTAATGGTTGGTACGACACAAGGCAACCCGACAAATTGTATGGCGGCATTTATGACCTCGCCTACGAGATAACCGGGAGTGCCAACAAATCGGAACTAAACCTATTCATAGCCTCCGAGATAAAAAAGGTACGAGAGATGCAGGTGTACGGAGTAACGGCCAATGGCAAGAAATCCGACGGTAATATGGTGGTAGCCGCGCCTGTAAGGAAAGCGAATGAACAGCAACCGGAATCACCTAAACGAAAAAGAGGTATGCGCCTATGAACATAGATGAAATCCGTAAAATCTCGTTGGTGGATTTTCTGAATCATCTCGGCTACCAGCCTACCGGACGCGACAGCAAAGGACTCTGGTTCTATTCTCCACTGCGCAGTGAGAGAAAACCATCGTTTCATGTGAATCCAAGCAAGGGTGTATGGTTTGACTTCGGTACGGGAGCGGGCGGCGATATTTTCTCCCTCGCTGGAGAAATCGCCGGAACAAGCGACTTTATCCGTCAAGCGGAGTTCATCGCCGAGAAGATGCAGATGCCTGTGGAAAAGCCTTATAAGCCGATGCCATTCAAGGAGGAACCTACATTCTCCAATGTAGAAATCTCCAAGCTGGAGCATCCGGCATTGCTGAAATATCTCGCAGACCGTGGCATACCGAAAGAAATCGCCCAACGATACTGTGTGCAGGTGGATTATGAACTTCACGGCAAGCAATATTTCGCCATTGGCTTTGAGAATATGGCGCACGGATATGAGTTGCGAAATCCATTCTTCAAAGGGTCATTTCCACCGAAAGCAATAACACATCTCGCCAAAGGAAACACCAGATGCTGCCTTTACGAAGGGTTCATCGACTTTCTTTCAGGGGAGAAATTCGGCTTCAACGACTACAACGATGTGATTGTGTTTAATTCAGTCGCCAATCTCGGCAAGGCAATACCTCTGCTCAATGACTACTCGGTGATGCTATGCTTCTTCGACAATGATGCCGCAGGGCAAGCCGCCTTCGCCAGACTAGAAAAGGAGTTCGGCACAAGAGTCTGCGACAAATCATCCCTCTACCCAAACCACAAGGATCTAAATGAGTTCCTTGTGGATAAAATCCACAAACAACAAAATAAAAAACCAAGATTAAAACTCTGAATAATAATGAAAACAATTCTCAATAAAATCGGTGCAACCCGCGTCACCCCGCTCCGTTTCTTCGGATTTTGGGCAATCCTTTTCGCTCTCGTGTTCACTCTCTCATCCTGCAATGACGACCTCGATGTGCAGCAGTCCTATCCGTTCACCGTTGAGGTCATGCCATACGGAGACAAAATCACAAAGGGTCAGACCGTGGAGCTTCGCTTTGAAATCAAGCCGGAGGGCAACTATGCCAATACCCTCTACACAATCCGCTACTTCCAGTATGACGGTGAGGGAACGCTCAAACTCGTTGATGGCCCGGTGCTGACCAACAACGACCGTGTTCTACTCGAAAGCAAAACCTTCCGCCTGAACTATACCGCCAAATCCTCCGATGCCCACAAATTTCTCGTGGTGATTGAGGACAACTTCGGCTCAACTCCGTGGGAGCAAACCTTTGAGTTCAACGGCAAAGACTCCGGCGACGACAACGGCGGTCTGATAGTGAAACCCGTAAATCCCGGCATCCTTAATCCCGTGAGCCAATGAAAAAACTGACAATATTCTTCATAGCATTGCTGTCGCTCGTGGTAGCAATGCCCCCGGCATCCGCTCGTTCTCAGCAATCTGCCCAGACGGGGCAGCAAACAACAAAACGTAACATAATGGATTTGCCCCTCTTTGAGCGGGCAGTCCTGATAATCAAGAAATTTGAGACACTCCACAAGCCGAAGCACTGGCCTTACGTTGGTTATGGTCATCAAGTCCAACCCGGAGAACCTTATCGTCGAGGCTGCCAACTCACCGAGAAAGAAGCCGATGCCCTCTTACGCAAAGACCTCCGCAAATTCTGCGCCCTCTACTCAAAATACGGTAAAGACAGCGTACTGTTAGGAGCCTTAGCCTACAACTGCGGTCCAGGTGTGGTCAACAAATCCACCGTCCTCAAAAAACTAAAATCCGGCAACCGCAACATCTTCAAAGCCTACTCCTCCCACTGCCACTACAAAGGCAAGTTCCACAAAGGCCTCCACACCCGCCGCCTCACCGAACTCGCCGCCCTCTTCATACCCTAAAATTTTCGCCACGGATTCCCCTAATAAGGAGTCCGTGGCGTTGTTGTTTGGCATTAAGTTTGTTAGTCTCTCAAGAAATGATTAACTTTACATTAGTCAGAATGTTTTAGAAATATGAACCGCAACTTCAAATTTCATAATCAGCAGGTAATCCATGGTAGGAAAGTTATCAAGATTGGTTACCGCCGCGATGTCGTAAAAGAGTTTAGCAAACTTCGTGAACTCACTTACGACACGGTGATTTTTGAGGATATACCCATTTTGAGAGATGTCAATACATGTGCTTTGGATGGGGTTAAAACACTTGTATTAAAAAATGTAGGTGTATTTGATGAATCCATATTCATGATGCGTGATTTGGAGACATTGATTTTATGCGGGACTATTGGATATTTACGTCCTTGGGTGGTAAATTACTGCGACAATCTGCGTACTCTTATCATAGATGCGAACGTCTTTTGCTGTGAGGATTATATTTCTATCGAGCATTGCCCTAAACTTACACATATTATCGTAAGAGGAGTATTCCCTAAGAATTTCGTTTATATTGGCGATGATTCCCTTTCATATATCAGCAATCGAGGAAATGTCAAGACAAAGTATCCCTTTGAAAATTATCGTCTGTCCTATCGCTCACTATCAGAAGATAAAATAGATTGCATCAAGGTGAGTCTAAAGAAAACCTCTGATTGGGTCACAAAATACCTCGGTCGGAATCGCGAATTGGATGATGTGATTGCCAAAGGAGCCTCAGCAATGTGGCAATTTATTGTCAATGTCCGAGGTTCGTGGAATTGCGCTCCGAAACTCAGAAAACTCGGTGGAGAGTATAATATGGAGAAGGAGAACCCATCTGTCAAGACTCTAAAACGCTCAGGACCTTACATAACCGGAGGAAATCCATTGAAATACCGTTTCAGTTATGCCTCTGAAAGTACTGACGTTTTCAAATACAATCGTCGTCACTTCCATCTTCGCAAAATTGCAGGTACAGGATATGACTATGACAAGATGATGCGTCTTTGCAGATGGGTTCATCAAAGCATTAAACATAGCGGCAAGTCAGTTCCACAAGTTCTATATAACCTAAGATGTCTTATGTCGGCAACGTCGCGTTGTGGGATGCCAGGCAACTGCTGGGTAATGGCAATGTGCCTAAGTGAGGCTTTGCTTAGTATTGGAATAAAGGCAAAATACATCAAAGGATATTCTTTAAATGGCGTTGACAAATTCCATGTGTTTGTGTCCGCGTGGAGCCGAAAACTAAAAAAATGGGTGTTTATCGACCCAACTTATGGAGCATGGGTGAAAGATATGAATGGTAATCTTCTTTCTCCCTCAGAAATACGCTACAACCTTATCAACGATATTCCGATGCAACTTAACGAGGATGCTGATTACAATGGAGATCGTTCAATGGCAAAGACATATCTATCTCATTATCTTGCCCCATATATGTATCACATGATGGCAAATACATTCAGTCAAGATGAAACTGAAGGTGATAGTTCGCATTCACAAGGATGTTGGATTTCCCTTGTCCCTTCGGGGGAAACAAATCTGACTTATGCTCACATTCCCACCTCTGATGATGAATACTTTTGGCAACCACCTGAATGAAGATTACACGAGGATGTAGATGTGTTTGATGTGTTTTGCTGAAATACTGAAATTAAAAAGGAGAATTTTTAGAACTGTCAAATTTTTCCCTCAATAATCTGAGAAATGCTGAATTTCTGGCATCTGCATCCTCAACAAGAGATTTATAGTCAATTATATAAGAATGTTGGATGACACCGACTTCGTCTTGTAGATTTCTATAGACTGGCTTCACTTTATAATAGACATTCCCGTGTGAGAATAGAGGTTTATACTGGTTGTTTTTAAGATGCATACGATAATCATCATCCATTTCTACAACGCCATAATACCATGCTCTTTGTATACGATTGCCGTAGTGTTCTGATAGCAGTTGAGTCCTTTTGTCCAACTGCATTTCAACAACTGCATTTAGTTCAGGCTTTAATCCAAGTCTCTTAAGTTCGACAATTACCATATCAAACTTGTCTCCATCACTACTAGGATCTCTTGAAAAGAATATAGTTATATCGGGACGATCGTCATCTCCATTATTTTCACTTATGGGATTTAGATGACCGATAACTTTTTTCATATCGGCTTCGCTAAGAACATATTCGTACGTCATAAACTTATCGTCCAGAACCCAGATATTATTCATATAAGCATCCTGTTCATAATCGTTTCCAGCGAAAGACTTATATCGAGGCGCAAGTAAATTGTGTAGATCCTTTTCCAAATCCTTATGATCTAACGCTCTCATTTTTTCTATAAGCTTTTGGCGATAGATTATATAGGCAGCCAATGTTCTACAAGAATATTCCAATGATTTCTCGAATTGTTCTTCATTTAAATTATTAGCACCAAGTATCTCTCTTTCTGCACGAAAGAAGGCTTCTTGCGCTTGTTTAATCGTGTCTTGATATGAAACGTATCCTACGGATGCTTCATCTATCAGACCCGTTAAATGAGGGAATCTTTCTTGTATATAGTCAAATTGTTTCTTATTTGATTTTGCTATTTCAGGGACTTCTCTTGAAATGATTGAATAAACTGCTGTTTTGAAAAATGTTATAAGACTGCGTAATGATACATCATCTATCTTAATGTTTTGACGAGATCCATCCGTAGCACCTTGTAGAGACTTTGAACGAAGAAGAAAAATCATGTTATACTTTTCTGGAATACGTTCTCCGGAAAGTAACTCTACGGGGAAACTGCGATCATCTATGGATAGAGCAGTAATAAATGTCGTTTTACCATCATCAAAAATTGTCTTAGAATTGTCAGAAATGTGGTAATATACTTCCAACGAATCAAACAGATTAATGGCTCCTTCTATCGGCTCTATTTTGAATTCAGGCAAAACGGAGCAATCGAATTGCTCGGTTTCAGTCTTACCATTGATTGTTGATGATATATTGACACTTATGTTCTTCCCGTTGAGTTTTGCATGATAAAATCTCATCAAAAAGTTTTCAAGTAAAACTCTTTTGATATAAGAACTTCGGACATTTGAATTTTTGCTTAATTTTTCTCCATTAAAGGAGGTTAAAACAAATGTTGAACCGCTCCGTTTCCTCTTGTTGTCCTCAATAACACAATTGTCTTTGTCAAATTCATTGTCAAACACAAAACTTCTCTTCTTCCCCTTATCATAGTAGCTGGTTACTTGGACTTTGTCAAAGTAGCATAAATAAACCAATCGTCCAAGTCCTTTGTGCGTTTTTTCTTCAACATCAAGGAGCTTAGAAAATTTAGAATATCGTTTGTCTGTAAAACCCTCACCATCATCTTCAAGAGTAACCTTTAAATTTTGTAAATGGGCATAATCATCCAACTCCACTTTAACTTTAAATGTAGAGGCATTAGCATCAAGAGCATTAGCAAATGCCTCCATGTATATCATCTCAAAGGAAGACTTAGAGAAGAATATTTTTATAGCTTGTTTAACGTTGACCTCCATAAATGTTTTTTTAATCTGCAAAGTTAGTGAATTTATTCGTTATGGCTCCATTGTAGTTTTATGTTTTAGAGCACCTTTATGACTATGTAAGGTAAGATTGAAATATGAAATTTCCATATTTCATCGATAATCCATCCTTCGAATAGGATGACGATTTTAGTATTTCTTATGCACATAGAATGCACAGTTCGTGTTTAACTTTGCGGTGTAAACTAAAAGTTAAACCAATTCATGTTGCTATGAAGAAAATCGTGTTTCTTATGGTATGCCTGCTATCAAGCATCGGCATTCTTCGGGCTCAGGAACCGACTCCTGACGGGAAAGTGAAAATCTATTGTGAGGTGATGTGCGTTCAGTACAACCTCTTCAAAGCTGATGTCAACGCGGTCGTTGACTTCGGTATTGCAGACAAGGCAAAGAATGCAAATGGGTGGATTTACAACAGCGATACCAACAAAAAGTATTCTTTCGCATCCCCGATGAGTGTCTTCAAATATATGGCAGATCGTGGTTGGGAATATAAAGATGCCATTGTCGTCACCGAGGCAAGTAGCATGAAGGGGAATCAGAATGTGTGGCATTTCATTCTTACCAAGGAACTGCCGATCGGTTATACGGACGATGATGTAATCGGGAATATAGATTATCGCAATAAATAATTTCTAAGTGTTATGAAAAAGTTATTTCTACTTTTTGCCATAGTAATGGCAACGCTGCCAATTTCAGCACAGGAGCAGCATAAGGGCTACCGTGGCTTCGCAGATCTTGGCTATGGTGTTGGAATCGGTGACTATGAGTTTGGGAGGTTCTCCATAGAAACTTCCCATGGTTATCAGTTCAATCACTACTTATTCCTTGGAGCCGGCTTGGGCTTCCAATTTTCGCAAAAGTATGAGACACCGAATATGGAATATGCTCTCGATAAACGTGATAGCAAAGTAGATATTCCAATCTTTGCCAACTTCCGTGCCAACTTCCTTAAAAAACGATTCTCACCCTTTATCGATCTCAAAGGTGGTGCTTATGTCAATAATGGAGGTGGTGCTTATGTTAACGCTTCCGCGGGTCTGCGTATTGCGACGACTGCACGTCAGGCTGTAAACATTTCAGTGGGTTATGCTCTTCAACAATTGGAGTTTGAGACTTTCGACAGGTTTACAAATCCGGGGCATAACATGAGCTACACACGAAAACCTCATAGATACGACTCCGAGGTAATAACCATAAAGGTGGGTTATGAATTTTAACTATTGTCTGTCCTCGATGTCAAATATGGCATCGGGGATAGTTTATGTTTAAAGCAGCCTAAAGCAGCCTAAATATCTAGTAAATAATGATTATCTTTGTAACTTAATTCAGTTCTGAATATGTCGACAAACAATCACGCACAAATACGCTATCATGCCCTTGACCGTTGTTTTTCTAACTTCGGTAGAAAATACTACATAGAAGACCTTGTAAAGGAATGCTGTGAAGCTATTTATAACTTCAAAGGGATTAAAGATGGAGCTCATCGCCGGCAGGTGATGAAAGACATTGCGTTTATGGAAAGCCCCGAAGGGTGGTATGCTCCTATTGCCCGACATAAGGATGGACGACGTGTTTACTATAGATATGAGAATAAAGATTTCACTATCAATAAAAAGCCCTTATCACAGACTGAAATTTCCCAGTTGAGAGAGACCATATTCATGCTCAACCGCTTTAAGGGTATGCCCCAATTTGAATGGATGGAAGAAATGATCTCCAACCTTGAGGATAAGTTCCGGCTAAAAGGCCAAAAACGCAATGTTATGGGATTTGATAACAATCCTTATTATGTTGGGTGTAAGTATATATCCACTTTATTTGATTCCATAGTGAATAGACAGACGCTTCACATAGACTATTGTAAATTCAATGGAGATGTCAGGAATTTCACCATACACCCATATTTCATAAAGCAATACAACAACCGTTGGTTTTTACTTGGGCGAAACCATGACTTAAATATCATATCCAATATTCCTTTAGACCGCATTGTCAGTATAGCTCCGGCATCAGATACATATATAGATTCGTCAATTGAGTGGAATGAGTATTTTGAGGATGTAATTGGTGTTACATTGAAGGATGAGCCGGCTCAAAAAATCGTGATGCGTTTCTCCCAGAAACAATATCCATACATCAAATCAAAGCCAATACATGGCTCAATGAAGATTGTATCTGATGCTGAATTTACCATTTCAATTGAAGTAATACCAAACTATGAGTTGGAGGCGTTGATTTGCTCATTTTCCACAGATGTTGAAGTCCTTTCTCCAAAATGGTTAAGAGAAAAGATGGCTGAGCGATACAAAGAGCTTGCCGATAGATATGCAAAATAATCGTTAACCCGAAATTAGATTCCAATACAGGCATGGTTTGAACGAGTTGTGCACATAGAGTGCATAGCTCGTTTCTATCTTTGCCCAATTACTAACACAAACGGTGCATAATGAATACACAGATAGAAAATATAGTAAAGCTGAGTCGTTTCAAGCAGATTTCCGAGATGGCTTTGTTATGTCATAATCGAAGCTTAAAGATATGTTGTAAAACATAAATCGGATAAATCTGACCGTCAGAACCTTAAATTCTGTACGATTCAGCATAGAAAAGTTGTATTATGAAGAAAAAATTCTTATATTTGCGCATTATTTAAAACCATAAATAAACGCTGTGGAAAGAAATCTTAAATACAATCGCATACGAGAAGTACTGGAAAGTCGAGGTATAAAGCAGACGTGGCTGGCTGAACAGCTTGGAAAAACATTCAGACAAGTCAATGCCTATGTCACGAATACTGTGCAACCGGCTATTCCGGTACTATATGAAATTGCAAGGATATTAAACGTTCCACCCCGTGAGTTGATTTGCGAGGAGAGTATTGAAGATTTAAAGAAAGTAAAGGAAAAAGTTTGACATGAAGACTAATTCACCATATACAGCAGCTATTACCGGAGGAGGCTTCCTTTTTTCGGAGACTAACGCATTGCTGCCATTGCTTTTGGATGAAAATGCCGATTGCCTGATAAAAGATGAAGTCCTGAATAACAACATCCTTCATATCAACTCTGAAAATTCACGCAAAAGGAACGTCTCGGAAATAAAGAGAAGATTTGAGATGATGCCACGCTCGTTTTGGCATGACTATATTGACATGAATGATGATGACAAGCGTATTGCCCTTCTTTTCGTATTGCTTAAGACCTACAAAATACTGTTTGATTTTCATGCCAATGTGACAATGCAAAGATGGCGTTCCGCATCGCAGGATATTTCCATAGATGACCTTATGATGGAGTTTAACTCAATATCAGCCAAAGATGAATTCGTAGACGCTTGGAGCGAGGCCACGAAGAAGAAGGTGGCTTCTGCTTATCTTTCCATCTTACGTCATGTGGATATGCTTGACTCAGACGGTCGTTTGAAGGAATTGCGCCCTTCAAACGCTGACTATTACTTTGGCATAGGTGAACCTTGGTTCCTTGATGCGTGCTTATTGGAACAGTATGAAATAGAATCGTTAAAACAGATGCAGGTATGACGGTTAAAGAACTATACGACAAACTGTGCAGTCCCGGCTTCCAGAAAACGGAAGACGGAGACCTGTTTTATAATTTCTATATCTATCAATATGACGCTGATAAAGAATATGAGATTCGCGATCAGATTAAGGAATTTAGGGACAACCTTATCCGTCCCACCAATTATGTAGATGTCCTTTGCCTTAATCTGTTTGATGAATTCTGCCATTTCCTTGATAACAAAAAATTTCTTCGACACCCTTCCATGCTGAAATATCAGTTGGAAAAGGAGGAGACAGATCCGGCGAAGAACGCGAAAGGGGTTCAGGAGACACTATCACGCAATGCTCACAGTGAGGAATTCCTCAGATATATTCACCAGCGGATCATTGATCACAAAAGCCGGCGTGATGAATATCGTCGGCCGTATGTTTTCATGTATGGCATTGGCAGTATGTACCCATATCTTCGCGTCAATGAGCTTCTTGCACTATATGAAGATTATAACAAGACAGATGAGTATAAGATAATAGTCTTTTATCCCGGAGAGAGAGACCAAAACTCATTCAAACTTTTCGGGAGTATCGCCGACCATCATACATACCGTGCCACACTTTTAATTAACGAATAAACCAATCTTCGATATGAAACTTGAAGAACTATATAAGAAGCCAATTGTACGTTCTGTCAATCCTGCGGTCTCAGCCACCAAGTTTGACCCCGAGACCACCAAGGTTGAAATAGATGAGTATGTCTTCACTGATGAGATTATCAACGGTCTTGTGAAAATTCTTGACTCAATCAAGAATAATCGTCGTTTTGACCATATCGGAATTTGGATTGACGGCTATTATGGCTCCGGTAAATCTCACTTCCTTAAGTATCTGGACTATCTTATTACTCCCGAAACTATGGATGTGGCATTTACCCGGCTTATAGAAGCGGTCAAGTCTATCGACCCGTTTGATGAAAAGCATCAGTTGGCTTCCGATGTGGATGTGCCGACTGTGGAGTCACTTTATTCTTGGATGAAGAATGCCACCATTGACACTTGTATTTTCAATCTGGAAACCTCTTACGATAATGCTACCGACAAGAAAAAGGCATTCCTACATGTGTTTTGGAATGAGTTCAATGGCAAGCGTGGTTTCAACAAGTTCAATATCTCGTTGGCTCAGCATCTTGAAAAGCCCCTTCATGAGAAAGGTGTGTTTGAAGAGTTCAAGAAAGCAATTGCCGCCGAAGGTGGAGATTGGAACAACCCTGGCAATGCCGCCGATATTATAGACAATGAACTTGACTGGGCGCTTGACCTTGCCTGCGAACTGGCTCCGAGTCTCAGCAAGGAAAGCATCCGTGAACGCATAATCAAGCGTGACACAGTAATCAGCATCGAGCGTTTCGCGGAGGAATTGAAGGGCTGGCTTAAAGACAAGGGAGAAAATTACCGTCTTATACTGCTTGCTGATGAGGTCTCTCAGTTCATCAACAAGGAGCGTGACCGCTATCTGAATCTTCAGGAGATAATCACCAAACTGTCGGAGGCTTGCGACAACAAGGTCTGGGTGGCCTGTACCGCCCAGCAGGATTTGTCGGAAGTTATAGATGATTGCAATCTCTCAAGTGTGGCAGATCCGGAGGGCAAAATCCGTGGACGATTTGAAGTTAAGGTATCTCTCAAAGGCACCCAGCCGGAGGTTATCACCCAGAAGCGTATCCTTGACAAGAAAGAAGAGGTGCGCGATGACCTTGGCGAACTATACGATAAGAAACATCAGGATTTCGAGCTTCGCTTCAAGCTCCCCAATGCCTACGATGGATATGCCGATAAAGATAATTTTATCGACTAGGAAAATTCCAATAAGAAGTGCAACGGACATTTC
>UMKE01052826.1_pt1 | contig 37525 bp, 38 predicted proteins | sample 1966231 | NCBI WGS metagenome assembly UMKE01 (sample SAMEA4836168, study PRJEB28245) | human gut metagenome | biome: gut microbiome; material: fecal sample | place: Denmark | collected 2008 | reverse complement strand
AATAAAAACACATGGACAAATGATGGATTGCATTTCAAACAAGAATATGTAAATAAAATATATGCACCTAGAATTGCTAAATTTATCAAGGATTTGATTTCTTAACAAGAGTATATAGAAAGGACAAAAGCTATGGAAAATTTAATAAATGGAATAAGCAACAATATAATAATAAAAACATTAATTGTTGCTTTAATTTTTGACATATTTCTTGGGTCTTTGAGGGCTATAAAGGAAAAAGAATGGAATAGTACAGTTGGTATAAATGGAATACTTCGTAAAGTTGGAATGGTAGGAAGTATTCTGTTTTTATATTTAACAGATATGCTGATTAATTTGGATTTATTATTTATGATACCAAAAGAAATATTAGATTATATAGGAATTAATAAAGTGGGCTCATGTGAGCTCTTTGGAATAATGTTTGTTTTATATGAAATTACAAGTATAATGAAAAATATGATTTTATGTGACATTCCATGCCCAAAAAGATTAAAGAAAAAAGCAGAAAAGATATTAAAAGAAATGACAACCGAACTGGATAAGAAAAATTTTAAGTAAAAATTGAAAGGGGAATAAAGATGAGAAAGAGAATATTAATAATATTGGCAAGTATATTAGCAATAATAACAACACTATGCAATATTTATATACCAAATCATAAAATCAATAACACAATACAAGAAACGCAAAATATAATACAAGAAGAAATAAAAAATGACAATGTAACAGTATCAGAATATGTCTATGGAGAGTCAAGTGATGTAAAAGAAGCAACAATAACCAACAAAGAAGATATTTCTACAAAGCAATTACCAGAAGCAACAGAAACAGATGAAAAAAATGTTGAAGAAGAAATAACAACGGAAATAGATGCTCAAATAGAGCAAGAAAATATAAGTTATAATGGAGCTAGTATAGGAAATGGACTAGCTCTTTTAGGTGCATATCAAGGACTAACATACTACTCACAAGCTGATTCAAGGTGGGCAAGTGTAATGTATTCTAGCATAAATGATTCAACACAAACAATGAAGGCAAGTGCTTGTGGTCCAACGTCTGCGGCAATGGTTATTTCTAGCTCTAAAGGTAGTATATTACCAACAACATTAGCAAGTTTAGCAGTAAGCAATGGATACAGAACTAAAAATTCAGGAACAGCGTGGAGCTTCTATCCATTTATAGCAGATTACTTTGGATTTTACGAATATTACACAACAGATAAATTAGAAACTGCATTAAATTATCTATCTCAAAAAAACAGTGATGGAACAAGCAAATATTATATAATATGCAGTTGTGGTAGTGGTTTATTTACATATAACGGACATTACATAGTACTAACAAGTTTAGATGGAGATACAATGCAGGTATATGATCCATATTTATACAATAACAAATTTGCAACAGCAACAAGAAAAAAGGCAAATGTAACTATATCTGGAAATTCTGTGTTTGTTAACAAAGAAAATTTCAGAAAATATGCAAACTATAAAAACTTTTGGATTTTTTCTAATGATAAAGGAAGCGGAAACACTAATAGTACTACTATAAATAATGTAACCAATTATACAAAATATGTTGCAACAAAAAGCTCAAGTTTAAATGTAAGAAAATCAGCAAGCATTAATTCAAGTAGGATTTATTCGCTTACGAAAGGAACTAAAGTAAATGTTATAGAAGTTAGTGGAAATTGGTCTAAAATAAGCAGTCCGGTTACAGGTTGGGTAAATACAACATATCTTTCATCTACTCAGGTGTACTCAATAGTGAACGATTATAAAATTGGTACATATAAGGTAACAAGTAATTTACATGTTAGAAGCGGTCCAGGAACAAATTATAAAATAAAAATATATAACCAATTAACAACTAATGCTAAAGCTCAAAATAAACGATTAGGAAATCAATATTACAACGGATATTTAAAAGGTGTAACTTGTACAGTTACGCAGGTAAAAAGCAACTGGGGTAAAACTACATCTGGTTGGATATGTTTAGATTATTGTAAAAAAATAAAAAAATAATTATTTACTACATCAATTATATGTGTTAAAATAACTCAATAAAGTTACATATGTAATGGGGTGATAAATATACGAAAGAATAATCCAGAATATAGAGATTTCATAAGAAGAAAGAATGAAAAAAATTTAAGACAACGTACTAAAAGAAAAAAAAGAAAATATACAATAAAAAAATATACAAGAAAAGATAAGAAACCTTATCGAATTTTCTCAGTGCCCAAAATATTTAGTATTCTAGAAAATCCAGAAGAAACTATAAGCTTTTTTAATAATGTAATAAAAGAAATTGAAAAAATATACAGTAATAACATATTATATATTTTTTTGGTAGATATGGAGGACGTTCAAAAGATTACAGGTGATGCTTTAATGTATTTTTTGACAGTAATGAGAAACTATAGAGTAAGAGGTTGTAAAGGAATATATTGGAGAGGCAATTTTCCGAAAAATGAAGACATATCTAATTTTTTAAAATGCTCTGGATTTTTAGGATATTTAGATACACCTAAATGCAATTTGATGCATACTGATGAGAATATTCAGATAAAATCAGGGAGTTTAATAGAACCAAATGTAATGAAATCGATTTGTGATTTTACAAATGATAAATTGAATACTGATAGGAAATATAGTAGATTTTTAGCTAACATGTTAACTGAACTAATGACAAATACTAAAGATCATGCATATAATAGTAATAATAAATTTGATTTTTGTTGGTATGTATTTGTTGAAAATTCACAAGATTATATCAGATATACTTTCATGGATAATGGACTAGGTATTCCAACAACTGTAAATAAACGATTAGGAGAAAAAATTAAGGAATATATAAATATTGATAAAGAATATAAATATATTGAATCATGCTTAAGTGGCAATTTTTTGAGAACCGAAACTAACCTTACTCATAGAGGAAAAGGATTGCCAGAAATAAACTCATATTATAATGATAATAAAATGTCCAATTTGACCATAATATCAAATCATGCATATTATCAAAAAAATAAATCAAAAGATTTGATAAACCATTTAATTGGAACGATAGTTTATTGGGAAATAGATAAAAATCAGAGAGGAGATATATAGAATGAACATAAATATTTGTGAAGAATATACTGATGCACCAGGTGGTAGATATGAGAGTCAAGGTCCTTTTTCAGGGGAGAATTTCAGAAAAAAAATATTGAAACCTAGATTTATTGAATCTGCAAACAAAGAGGAAAAGTTATTTATTGACTTTGATGGTGGCTATGGTTACGGTTCATCTTTTTTAGAAGAAGCTTTTGGAGGCTTAATAAGAGAGCTAAAAGAAGAAAAAAATTCAATTTATAAGAAAGCTTTGGATATAATAGAAATTAAATCGGATGATGAGCCAAATTTAATACAAAGAGTAAAAGACTATATGAAAAATGAAATCTAAAGATAAGGAGATATTATGGTAGTACAATTTGAAATAAAAAAGAAACACTGTTATATTGCAATAATATTAATATTTTTTGTAATAATTTCATTTATCAATATCAAATGTTTAGAATATAATTGGAAAGAATATTTTAGAATGTCTTTACAAGAAATTCTAACCATAATTGTAGGAAGTATTGTTATTTACTGTTTGACAAAAAAAGATAATAAAGAGTCAAAGTTATATGATAAAGTTGAAAAAAAATGTGAGGATTTAAAAGAATATATTAAAATTAACTTAAAGGATATTCCATCAATGCTAAAAGAAGAACGATTGCTTAAAATAAGATATATTTCTAATCAAGTATCTAATATAGAAAGATATATTGATAATATAGATAAGCTGTCTGAAAATTATAGAAAAATGAAAGAGGCGTTTGATAACTTGAATGATTTTATATCTGACAATATAGATCAAAGCAAAGAATATTTTGATAAAGATAATAGAAAGATAAAATTAGAAAGGTTGATTAACAATGTCGAACTTAGAATAGAAGATATAATAATTTTTACATATATAAATTAAAGTATCATATCTCTATATATAGTTGGCTAAAAATTTAGATTATAGATGATAGAAGGAGACTAAATATTATTGAACACAAAAGAGTTCAATAATATTTAGTCCTCTTTTTCTTGCATTTCAATATTAATTAATAAATCTAAAATCTGACTTATTTCCATAACTTCGGAGGAATTTAAGCCGTATTTATCTACTCTCTTAAACATTTCTTCCTTTAATTCTTCTATATCAAATTTGCTGAAAAATAAATCCTTAATATTAACATCTAATCCACTAGCAATACTATATAAAACAGCCAAGGTAGGATTTAATTTTATATTATTTTCTAATTTATATAAATAAGCTCTAGAAACACCAGTAATTTTTTCTAATTTATATAAAGTTATTCCTTTTTTCTTTCTAATATTTTTTATGTTAAAAACAATCATCATTGCACCTCTAAAATAGTATCTCTTTATTTTATAAAATTATTAGTATATCCGCAATATGGAACTCCTGGGAAACGCTTTTGTCGAACGGTTTTCCTTGACTTTTTATAACAGTATAATAGAATAAAAGAAAATGAAAATTGGAGTGGTGCAGATGAAAGAAAAAATGGAAGAAAAAATTGTAAATGAAATCAGCAAGGAATTTAATAAAAAGCCAGAACTAGTTGAAGTAATGCTAACGACATGCCATATAGAGGGATATGATTTAGATGATACAAGAAAAATCTTAAAAGAATTTTATAAAACATATTAACAGAAATATTGACAAATTTAGATATTACTTATAGAATAAAGATAATGTGATTAGGAGTACAATAAAAAAATATTAAATTGCATTCAAATCGCATTCAAAAAATAAAAAAAGTGAATAAATCACAATCATAATGCGGACTTACAGACCTTCAAATCTGGTTGTAAGCTCCATTAATTATTATAAAATAATAAAAATCACAATTAAAATTGAAAGGACTTGAAAATATGAAAATAGGTATAGTAGGTCTTCCAAATGTTGGAAAAAGTACACTATTTAATGCAATAACTAACGCAGGTGCTGAATGTGCAAATTATCCATTTTGTACAATAGAGCCAAACGTAGGAGTTGTACCTGTACCAGATGAAAGACTAGATAATTTAGCAAAAATGTATAATCCAGAAAAAGTAACACATGCAATAATTGAATTTGTAGATATAGCAGGATTAGTAAAAGGAGCAAGCAAAGGTGAAGGATTAGGAAATAAGTTCTTATCACATATAAGAGAAGTTGATAGTATAGCACAAGTTGTAAGATGCTTTGAAGATCCAAATGTAGTTCATGTAGATGGAAGCATAGATCCAATAAGAGATATAGATACAATTAATTTAGAGCTTATTTTAGCAGACCTAGAAACTATTGATAAAAGACTTGAAAGAGCAAAGAAAAATTTAAAAGCAGACAAAAAATATCAAGCAGAAATAGATGTATTACAAAAAATAAAAGAAGCTCTAGAAGCTGGAAAAACAGCAAGATCTGTTGAATTAAATGAAGACGAAAGTGAACTAATAAAAGATGCATTTTTATTAACAATAAAACCAACTTTATATATTGCAAATGTTTCGGAAGAACAATTAGCAGATGTTGAAAATGACAAATACATAAAAGAAGTAAAAGAACTTGCAGCAAAAGAAAATGCAGAAGTTATTCCATTATGTATAAAAATAGAAGAAGAGCTTGCAAGCTTAGATAATGAAGATGATAAAAAAGAAATGCTAGAAATGCTAGGATTACAAGAATCAGGATTAGATAAAGTTATAAAATCAAGTTATGATTTATTAGGCTTAATGTCATTCCTAACAGCTGGAGAGCCAGAAGTTAGAGCATGGACAATAAAAAAAGGAACAAAAGCACCTCAAGCAGCAGGAAAAATTCATTCAGATATAGAAAGAGGATTCATAAGAGCAGAAGTTGTTTCATATGATGATTTAATGAGAGAAGGTTCAATGAATGCAGTAAAAGAAAAAGGTTTACTACGCTCAGAAGGAAAAGACTATATCATGCAAGATGGCGATATAGTATTATTCAAATTTAATGTATAAATTAAAGCACAAATAAATACTGCAAAAGGTTTTATTTGTGCTTTTTTAATAAAATGAAGAAAGGGAAAAGGGACAGTTTACATGTCTAATGTAAGTTTAAAGAAAGTTATATAGTTTTCTTTTAAAGGATACTAAGAGCAAAAGAAAGGAAAAAAAGATGGAAAATAAAGGAAAAAAATTTGAATGGTTAAAAAAATTAGTAATTGTATTGTGTATAGCAATGATATCACTAATTCCAAGCTTTATAGATAAACATATATCATTAGCAGATTCAGGATTTGGAAGTAGTTATGATAGCGGAGGAAGCAGTTATAGTGGAGGAAGCTATGACAGTGGAAGTAGTAGTTGGGATTATGACTCAGATTATGACTCAGATGGTGGCGATTCACTTATAGGTTTTATAATTGCCATAATCATAATAATAATAATAGCTATATGTACTAGAGATAAGAAAACTAAAGTTGTAACAAAATCTGATAATGTAAATGACGAAAATATTGCAAATAAGGTAAAACAATATATACCAAACTTTAATAAACAAGAATTCCTAAATAATGGATACCAAATCTACAAAGATGTACAAAATGCATGGATGAACTTTAAATTAGAGGATGTAAAAGATGTAATAACAGATGAAATATATAATATGTATGATTCACAACTTTCTACACTAGAAGTTAAAGGCGAAAAGAACATAATGAAAGACTTTAAGCTTGTAAAATCATATTTAAAAGATGTAAATGTACAAAATGAAACAATTACAATTACAACAGGATACATTATTGAAATGTATGACTATATAATTGAAGAATCTACAGGAAAAGTACTAAGAGGTTCATCAACTAATAAATTAAGAATAGTATACGAAATGAAATTTAGACAGACATTAAATTCAAACGGAAAAGTAGATCATTGTCCAAACTGTGGAGCAAAAATAGAAATGAACAGTAGTGGAACATGTGAATACTGTGGTTCAAAACTAGTTTCTGAAAATACAAAATGGGTATTAACAGAAAAGAAAACAATGAGACAAGAAATGTTTTAAAATAAAAAGTTAAGGATGAAAATATAAAATATTTTCATTCTTAATATATAAATTAGGGGAGTAAAATGGAGAAAAGAAAAAATATAATAAAAAAGATATTAATAACACTAGGTATTTTGTGTTCAGTAATATTAACTTTTACTGTAATATATGAAAGACCAACTTTTGCAGATTCAGGACATAGCGTAAGTCATAGTAGCAGTCACAGTAGTCATAGCAGCAGCCATAGCAGTTCATCAAGCAGAAGAAGTTCAAGTAGTAGTCATAGGTCATCATCAAGCAGAAGCAGTTCAAGCAGTGGAAGCAGTGATCCACTTGCAGGTATTATTTCATTGGCAATAATTGTTGTAATAATTGTAATATGGAGTATTATAACAAAAAAAGCTACAAACAATTTACACAGAATTGTTATTAATAAAAATAATGAAGATGAAATAGAAAATAAAATAAAGAAATTAATACCGAACTTCAACAAACAAGAATTCTTAAAACAAGGATATAGCATTTATTATGACATTCAAATGGCATGGATGGATTTTAAATTAGAAGATATAAAAGACAAAGTAACAGACGAAATATACACAATGTACGAATCACAACTTGCAACACTTGAAGTAAAAGGCGAGCAAAACATAATGAAAGACATACAACTAAAACAAAGCTGTTTAAAAGATGTTACAAATCAAAATGGAACAATTACTATAAAAACAAATTATGTAATAGAAATGTATGATTATATAGCAGATGTCAACACGAAAAAATTAATAAGAGGCGAAGACAAGAAAAAAATACGTATATTATACGAAATGAGCTTTAGAAAAGCATTAAGTGAAGACGAAAAAGTAACTCATTGTCCAAATTGTGGTGCAAAAGTAGAAATGAACAGTACAGGAACATGTGAATACTGTGGATCGAAACTAGTATCAGAAAATACAAAATGGGTATTAACAGAAAAAAAAGTAATTGAGCAATATTATATATAAATAATAAAGGAGATATAGTATTTTAAATACTATATCTCAAAACATAATGGTATATGGGTAACCAACAAAAATCCCAAATAAACAATAAAAAGGAATGAAAAAAATGAATAACACATTAGAAAATTTATTAAAACAAGACTCAGAATTTTCAGAAGCAAAATTCAAATCAAAAGTAGAAAACACATTTGTACAAATAAAACTATCAATGGTGACAGGAAAAACAGAAAAAATCCATCACTTTGTTAACGAAGAAACATATCAAAAAATAGTTCAAAAAGTAGAAAACGACAAATCAAACAACAGGATTCAATTATATGACGAACTAAATGTAGCAGATGTCCAAATTTTAAAAATAGAAGAGCAAGAAGATAGTTTCAAAATAGAAGTAAATGTACATTCGAAAGCATTAGAATACTATATTGCAAGAGATACAAGAAAATACATATCAGGAGACAGATACAACCGAGTAGAAAGAATGAACAAACTAATATACACAAAACAAAAAAATTCACAAGATATGGGAGTAGCCAGAAAATGTCCATCATGTGGAGCAAACATAGATGTAAACAAAAATGGACAATGTGAATACTGCGGAGCAATATTCAACCTACAAAACTACGACTGGGTAATAACATATATGGACATTTAACAAAAAGTAAAAAAAGAAACGGTTTTATTTTTTAGCAAAAAAATCGCACCAACAGAAAGGAGTACAAAACCATAAATGAGAATAGAAAAAATATACTTTAACACAGAGGACAACACAGAGCTTTTCGGCTTACTACACACAAGCGAAAACCAAACAGACAAAGAAGTTGTAATAGCAATTCACGGAATGGGAAGTAATTGCTTTAAGCAAAGAGACGACATAATAGCACAAAAACTAACATCAAACAATATTTCATATTTCAGCTTTAACAACAGAGGTTTCGGCCTAGTAAATAAAATAATAAAAAATGGAAGCGGAATACTACAAGGAACAGCATTTGAAGATGTAAAAGACTCATATTACGACATAGTATCAGCAATAAAACTAATGGCATCAAAAGGCTACGAAAAAATCCATCTACAAGGACACAGCCTAGGTTCAACAAAAAGCGTATATGTATACAATAAATTATTACAAAACAACGAAACAAAAATATTAAACAAAATAAGCTCAGTAATATTATTATCACTAGTCGACCTAACAAGCGTAATGCAATTTTTAGTAAAAAACTCAGATGAAGATGTAATAAAAATTGCAAAAGAAAAAGAAGCAGAAAAACAATTAAATTACATAATAGACTGCAAAGCATCATTTTTGCCACTAGTAAGTGTACAAACTTTTTTAACATACTATAGAGATAATAAAGAAATTGATTTTGCAAAATACCAAGAAAAAAACTACAAATTTGAAAAACTAAACAACATAAAAGTGCCATTATTTATGAGATGGGGAAATGTAAATGAAATAATAAATTTACCAGCAAATGAGCTAGTAAATTTAATGAATGAAAAAATATTAAATAATAAAAAAGATATTAACTTTATAGATGGTGCAACACACAATTACAGAGGAAAAGAAGAAATTCTTGCAGAGGAAATTCTAAAATTTATACAAAGTATATAGATTAATATATAAAAAGAAATAAGAAGTATAGTAGATGTATAAAGCACCTAAAATACTTCTTATTTGAATTGCCTAAATGGCATCCTTAATTATTGAAAAATTATAATTAGGAAATGCTGTTTTTAGTTGGCAAATGGCTGTTTTTTGTTGAGCTGTCAGTTCGCAAATATGCGATATCATAAGTTCATTATGGAAAGGTACAATTATTGCGAATCCATTTTGAACAACATCAATAATTGATGCTTCCGGATTATTACCGAGTTTTTTCTCAGCAATTACTTCCGAATGAAAGTGTTGCTCCGGACTGGATATTATAACACCAGATGGTGATATAAACCGCAGCTCATCAGCATTGATCTGCATTGGATTATTCCTCCTTCTTAAAATGTATAATATATTATATTACAAAATAAATAAAAAGTAAACTAAAATCGTAAACAAAAAAACGACAAAATATTTAAACAAAAATATCACATACCTATTGAAAAAAATAAAAAATGGTGCTATCATAGTACCATATTCAAAAACGAAATAAAGGACAACACATTCAAACTAAAACTAACAGAGAGCTGAAAAAATAAGCTGAAATTTCAGTAAGATAATAATTTGTATGTTATCACCTTTATGTTGCTTAATTGAACCAAAGTAAATTAAGCCGTAATCTTGCGTTAAAAGAAAATTAAGAGAGCTAGTAATTTAATATTTAGCTAATATAGGTGGTACCGCGGATTTTAAGTCATTCGTCCTAATAAAAGTAGGACAAATGGCTTTTTTTGATGTCTAAAATATAAAATTTAAATAAAATATAAAAATTACATATTCAGAAAGAATTTGTTCTATAAAAATTTATAATAAAGGAGAGATTAAATATGTGTGAGGAAAAAAAAGATTATGGTAAAACATTAAACTTACCAAAAACAGATTTCCCTATGAGAGGAAATTTACCAGAAAACGAACCAAAAATATTTGATGAAGTATTTGAAAATGATTTGTATGAAAAAATGTTAAAAAAGAATGAAGGAAAAACACCATTCGTATTACATGATGGGCCTCCATATGCAAATGGTGGACTTCACATCGGACATGCTTTAAATAAAATTTTAAAAGATACAATAGTAAGATACAAAAATTTAAAAGGATTTGATACTCCATTTATACCTGGATTCGATACACATGGTATGCCAACTGAAAAAAAAGCTATTGAAAAATTAGGATTAAATAGAGATGAAGTTCCAATTTCTGAATTCAGAGATGCATGTAAAGGATTTAATAAAGAATATATAAAATTACAAACTGATGGATTTAAAAGATTAGGTGTTTTAGCAGATTGGAAACATCCATATATAACATATCAACCAGAAATGGAAGCTGAGCAATTAAAAGTTTTTGGTACTATGTATAAAAAAGGCTATATATACAAAGGTTTAAAACCAGTTTATTGGTGTACTGATTGTGAAACAGCATTGGCTGAAGCTGAAATCGAATATAAAGATGTTGATTCAGAAACAGTATATGTAAAATTCCCAGTAATAGAAGGAAATGGATTATTTGATGAAAGAGATACATATTTTGTTATTTGGACAACAACACCATGGACATTACCTGGAAACACAGGTATAACAGTAAACCCAGACTTTAAATATAGCTTAATTGATGTTAATGGAGAAAAATTAGTTATTGCAACAGAAAGAATTGAGCCAGTTTTAAAAGATGCTGGAGTAGAAGAATATACAGTTATAAAAGAATTTGAAGGTAAAGAATTTGATGGAGTTAAATGTAAACATCCTTTCTTAAATAGAGAATCTAAAGTTGTTATGGGTAGTCCAGATACAGTAGATGTTGATTTAGAAGCTGGTACTGGTGAAGTTCATACAGCTCCTGGATATGGTAAAGAAGATTATTTATGTGGATTAAAAAATGGACTTGAAATGATTGTTTGTGTTGATGATAATGGTCATCAAACAAAAGAAGCTGGACCATTTGCAGGTATGTTTTATGCAAAATCTAATAAAGAAATTGTAAAATGGTTAGATGAAAATGATTTACTATTTGCTAAAAAGAAAATAAATCACTCATATCCACATTGTTGGAGATGTAAAAAGCCAATAATATTCAGAGCTACAAAGCAATGGTTTGCTTCAATAGATAAATTTAGAGCGGATTCATTAAAAGCTATAAAAAATGTTAAATGGGTTCCAGCATGGGGTGAAGACCGTATTTCTAAAATGATAGAAGAGCGTAATGACTGGTGTATATCTCGTCAAAGAACTTGGGGAGTTCCACTACCAATATTCTATTGTAAAAATTGTGAGAAGGAATATGTTACAGATAGCTCTATGGAAAAAGTAATAAATCTTGTTAAAGAGCATGGAACTAATTGTTGGTTTGACATGGATGTGAAAGATTTATTACCAGCAGATGCAAAATGTCCAGAATGTGGATGTACAGAATTTACAAAAGAATCAGACATAATGGATGTATGGTTTGATTCTGGTTCAACACATCAAAGTTGTCTTGCTCAAAGAGGATTACCAAAAGCAGATTTATACTTAGAAGGTGCTGACCAATACAGAGGATGGTTCCAATCATCATTATTAACATCAATAGCAGTAACTGGAGATGCTCCATACAAAGAAGTTTTAACACATGGATGGACTGTTGATGCACAAGGAAGACAAATGCATAAATCATTAGGAAATGGTATTGATCCACAAGAAGTAATAGACCAATATGGTGCAGATATACTAAGACTTTGGGCACTATCTTCAGATTATCAATCAGATGTAAGATTATCTAAGGAAATATTAAAACAAGTTTCAGAAGTATACAGAAAAATACGTAACACTGCAAGATACATATTAGGAAACATCCACGACTTTGATGTAAACAAACCAGTAGCATATGAAGATTTACAAGAAATTGACAAATGGGCTCTAACAAGACTAAATAATTTAATAAGCGAATGTACAAAATCATATGATGCATATGACTTCAACAAAGCATATCAAGCAATAAATACATTCTGTGTATTAGACATGAGTAATTTCTATTTAGACATAATAAAAGACAGACTATACACAGCAAAACCAGAATCAACAGAAAGAAGAGCTGCTCAAACAACAATGTACGAAATACTACAAGCACTTGTAAAAATTATAGCTCCAATGGCAAGCTTCACAGCAGAAGAAATATGGAAATATATGCCTCATAAAGATGGCGAAAACACAGAAAGTGTAATGCTTTCATATTACCCAGAAGTAAATGAAAAATATGAAGACAAAGAGCTAGAAGCAAAATGGGATAAAATACTAAAAATAAAAGAAGCGGTAGCAAAAAAATTAGAAGAAGCAAGATCAGAAAAAGTAATAGGACATTCACTAAACGCAAAAGTAATAATATCAGCAGAAGGAGAAGAATACAAATTCTTAAATGACAACAAAGACTTACTAAAAGATGTATTCATAGTATCAGGATTAGATTTAGTAGAAGGTACATCAGACATAAAAGTACAAGTAGCCGAAGGTGAAAAATGCGAAAGATGTTGGAAATACGATATAACAGTAGGACAAGACAAAGAAAATCCAACAATATGCCACAGATGTAGTGAAGCTTTAAAATAAACGAAAAGAAAAAGGAAACAATCATGCTTTCTTATAAAATTGTCGAATTTTGTTGACAAATAACTTTTCTTATTTTATATTTAAACTATCAATTTTTTAGGAGGTTGTCATGAAAGATTTTGACCCATCAAAAATGGAATCATTTGACACAATTTTTAGAAACGGAATTGAAGTGACACGGCTCTTTGACAAAAATGGAGAACTTTTAGGTGAAGTTATAATTGACCCCAAGGAGCAGGGCGAAATACGTGATGAAATTGACTAAACATGACTAAGACAGAAAAAGAGATTACAAATATAATAATTTATATTGTAATCTCTTTTTATATATAAATTAATATGGAAAATCTAGCAATAAATAATATAACAATGTAAAATTAAACTTTTAAACTGCTTTCTAATGCTAGCACAATCATATCATTCAAGGATTTTTCTCTTTCTTCTGAAGAAATTTCTTGCTTTTTATAATGTGAATCAACAACAGTTAATAAACAAGAAGCTTTTTTGTTTAAATATTTTGCAGTGTAGAATAAAGCAAAAGATTCCATTTCTGCTGCTGTAATATTAAATTCTGCAGGTAATCTATTTAATAATATATTTATATCTTCTATATAATAATCAAAACATTCACTGCATAAAACATTACCTTCAACAATTTTTATATTATTTTCATTAGCAGTTTCTTTTATAATAGAATTAATATCTTCGCTTGCTTTTATTATGTGACAATCTTTATTGTTTAAAGCTTTAGCAAAGTTTCCTTCGGTGTAAGATTCATCAACTAATATAGTATCAAAAATGTTTAAATCTGCAGAATAAGCTCCACAAGAGCCAATTCTTATAATAGTTTCAACATTATAAAACTTATACAATTCATAGCAATATATTCCCATACTAGGCATACCCATACCTGTTGAAAATACAGTAATTTCTTTTCCTTTATATGTTCCAGTATATGCCAAAATATTTCTAACAGTATTAACCAATCTGTAATTTTCTAAAAAATTTTCAGCAATATATTTAGCTCTAAGTGGATCTCCAGGAGCTAAAACAATTTTAGCGATGTCTTCTTCTTTCGCATTAATATGTGGTGTCATAATAAAATCCTCCTTTGTTTAAATTTGACTGCATTTTATCACATAAAAATTATGTAGTAAAGTGTGACTATATTACTATGTGAAAAACTTCAAAATTTATAACAAATAAACCTAAATTTTATCACAAACAATAGAGCATATCAATAAAAAAATACGAAAAAATAAAAAAAGTATATTTTTTGAAAAATGGCGTAATATATACTTGAAAACTACCTTTTTTTGGTATACAATGGGAAAGGTTTAAGAAAAAACTTAAGCATTTTAAAGATGTTAAAATACATCGGATTGGAGGAAATTTTTTATGTCAGTAAAAGTAGCTATTAATGGATTTGGACGTATAGGACGTCTTGCATTTAGACAAATGTTTGGAGCAGAGGGGTATGAAATCGTTGCTATAAACGATTTAACAAGTCCTAAAATGTTAGCTCATTTATTAAAATATGATTCAGCACAAGGTAGATATGAAAAAGCTGATACAGTTGTAGCAGGAGAAGATTCTATAACTGTAGACGGAAAAGAAATAAAAATATATGCAAAACCAAATGCAGCAGAACTTCCATGGGGAGAAATTGGTGTAGATGTAGTATTAGAATGTACAGGATTCTATACATCTAAAGAAAAAGCACAAGCTCATATTGATGCAGGAGCTAAAAAAGTTGTTATTTCTGCACCAGCAGGAAAAGATTTACCAACAGTAGTATTTGGTGTAAACGAAAATGTATTAACACCAGATGATAAAATAATTTCAGCAGCATCTTGCACAACAAACTGCTTAGCACCAATGGCAAATGCATTAAATAAATATGCACCAATTCAATCAGGTATAATGTCAACAATACATGCATACACTGGTGACCAAATGGTTCTTGATGGACCACACAGAAAAGGTGATTTAAGAAGAGCTCGTGCAGCAGCTGTAAATATAGTTCCTAACTCAACAGGAGCAGCTAAAGCTATAGGATTAGTTATTCCAGAATTAAATGGAAAATTAATTGGTTCAGCTCAAAGAGTTCCAGTTCCAACAGGATCTACAACAATATTAACGGCAGTTGTTAAAGGAAAAGATATAACTGTAGAAGGAATAAATGCTGCAATGAAATCAGCATCAAACCAATCTTTCGGTTATACAGAAGAATTATTAGTATCTTCAGATATAGTAGGAATTAGATATGGTTCATTATTTGATGCAACACAAACAATGGTTGCACAAATAGCAGAAGATTTATATCAAGTTCAAGTTGTATCATGGTATGATAACGAAAATTCATATACAAGCCAAATGGTAAGAACAATAAAATATTTTGCTGAATTAGGATAATATTAAAATGTAGTAATAAGACAAAGCCGTTTTCAGCTTTGTCTTATTGATGCTAAAGAAGGAGGATAAACATGAGTAAAAAAACAGTTAGAGATATTGACTTAAAAGATAAAAAGGTATTTGTAAGATGTGACTTTAATGTTCCATTAGATGACGATGGAAACATAACAGATAATAGAAGAATTGTAGGGGCATTACCAACAATTAAATATTTATTAGAAAATAATTGCAAAATTATTTTATGCTCTCATCTTGGAAGACCAAAGGGAGAAGTTAAACCAGAATTTTCATTAGCACCTGTTGCAAAAGAGCTATCTAAATTATTAGGTAAAGAAGTTAAACTTGCAAAAGATGTTGTTGGTGAAAGTGCAAAAGAGTTAACTTCAAACATGAAAAATGGAGATATCGTATTATTAGAAAATGTTAGATTTGATCCAAGAGAAGAAAAAAATGATCCAGAATTTTCAAAAGAACTAGCATCAATGGCAGAAATATTTGTAAATGACGCATTTGGAACAGCACATAGAGCACATAGTTCAACAGCAGGAATTGCTGAATATTTACCAGCTGTATCAGGATTTTTAATTGAAAAAGAGCTTAAATTTTTAGGTTCAGCATTAGAAAATCCAGAAAGACCATTTGTAGCAATATTAGGAGGTAAAAAGGTTTCTGACAAAATAGGTGTTATAAATAGTTTATTAGAAAAAGTTGATACTTTAATAATTGGTGGAGCAATGGCATACACATTCTTTAAAGCACAAGGATATGGCGTTGGAGATTCAATATGTGAATTAGATAAACTAGATTTAGCAAATGAATTAATGGAAAAAGCAAAACAAAAAGGTGTTAAATTAATGTTACCAACTGATACAAAAGTAGGAAAAGAATTTGCTCCTGATACAGAAAGTAAAATAGTTTCTTGCAAAGAAATGCCAGATGGTTGGCAAGGATTTGATATAGGAACAGATACAATTAAAGAATATGTAGAAGAAGTTAAAAAGGCTAAAACTGTAATATGGAATGGACCTCTTGGTTTATCTGAGTTTAAACAATTTGCAGCTGGAACAGATACAATGGCAGAAACTTTAGCAAATTTAACAGACTGCACAACAATAATAGGTGGAGGAGATTCTGCAGCTGCAGTTGAAAGAGCTGGATTATCCGATAAATTTACGCATATATCAACAGGTGGAGGAGCTTCACTTGAGTTCTTAGAAGGAAAAAAATTACCAGGAATAGAATGTTTACAAGATAAATAGGAGGTTATAAATATGAGAAGAAAAGTAATTGCTGGAAATTGGAAAATGAATATGCTTCCAAATGAAGCAATAAGTATGATTACAGAGCTAGAGCCTCTTGTAAAAGATACAAAAAATGAGGTTATATTATGTGTACCATATACAGACTTATTTTATGCATTATTAACAGCACAAAATACAAATATAAAAATAGGTGCACAAAATATGCATTGGGAAGAAAAAGGGGCATATACTGGAGAAGTTTCTGGTCAAATGCTAAAATCTATTGGTGTTGAATATGTTATAATTGGTCATTCAGAAAGAAGACAATATTTTGCAGAAACAGATGAAACTGTTAATAAAAAAATAAAATCGGCTTTTGCAAATGGATTAAAACCAATTGTATGTGTTGGTGAAACTTTAGAGCAAAGAGAAGCTGGAAAAACAGAAGAAATAATTACAAATCAAACAAAACTTGCTTTAGAGGGATTGACAAATGATCAAGTTCAAAATACAATAGTAGCATATGAGCCAATTTGGGCTATAGGAACAGGAAAAACTGCAACATCAGAAGATGCCAATAATAGTATAAAAGCAATTAGAAATAAAATTGCTGAAATTTATGGTAGTGATGTAGCAGACCAAGTAATAATTCAATATGGAGGAAGTGTTAAATCTTCAAATGCTAAAGAATTATTTAGCACATCAGATATTGATGGAGGCCTAGTTGGAGGAGCAAGTTTAAAAGCAGAAGAATTCAGCAAAATTGTTAATTACGATAAATAATCTTGCTAAAATTTATGAATGTGTATAAAAGGATGGTATAAAAAATGGAGAAAAAAACAACAATGCTAATGATATTAGATGGATTTGGTATTAATGAAAACGAAAACGGAAATGCAGTAAAATTAGCAAATACACCTAATATAGATAAACTAATGAAAACATGTCCAACTACAGAAATATATACTAGTGGACTAAAAGTAGGTTTACCTGAAGGACAAATGGGAAATTCAGAAGTAGGACATACAAATATTGGAGCTGGAAGAATTGTTTATCAAGAGCTAACAAGAATAACAAAATCAATAGAAGATGGAGATTTTTTCAGTATTCCAGAGTTTATTGAGGCAATAGAAAACTGTAAGAAAAATAATTCAAAATTACACATAATGGGATTATTATCAGATGGTGGAGTACACAGCCATATGCGTCATCTTTTTGGATTATTAGAGCTAGCAAAAAGAAAAGACTTTGAAGAAGTGTATGTTCATTGTTTCTTAGATGGAAGAGATACACCACCTGCATCAGCAGAAGGTTATATAATGAAATTACAAGAAAAAATGAAAGAAAAAGGTGTTGGTAAAATAGCTTCAATTTCAGGAAGATTTTATAGCATGGATAGAGATAAAAGATGGAATAGAATCCAAAAAACATATGATGCTATGGTAAATGGAATTGGTGAAAAATCAGCATCTCCTATTACTGCAATTGAAAGTTCATATCAAAAAGAAATTTTTGATGAATTTGTTGAACCAACGGTAATATGCAATGGTGACAAACCAGTAGCAACAATTTCAAAGAATGACTCTGTAATATTCTTTAACTTTAGACCAGATAGAGCTAGAGAAATAACAAGAACTTTAGTTGATACAAATTTTGAAGATTTTGAAACTAAAAAAGATTTAAATTTATTCTTTGTTTGTATGACACAATATGATGAAACAATGCCAAATGTTAAAGTTGCATTTAAACCAACAACACTAGTTAATACATTTGGAGAATATATAAGTGATAAAGGAATGACTCAATTACGTATTGCAGAAACAGAAAAATATGCACATGTTACATTTTTCTTTAACGGAGGAAATGAAAAACAATATAAAGGTGAAGATAGAATATTAGTTCCATCACCAAAAGTTGAAACATATGATATGCAACCAGAAATGAGTGCACCAGAGGTTACTGAAAAAGTATTAGATGCAATAAATTCAAGAAAATATGATGTAATAATATTAAATTATGCTAACCCAGATATGGTAGGTCATACAGGTAACCTAGATGCTGCAATAAAAGCAATTGAGGAAATTGATAAAGATGTAGGTAAAGTTGTAGAAGCAATAAGAGCAAATGAAGGTGTTCTTTTAATAACAGCAGACCATGGTAATTCAGAGCAAATGGTTGATTATACAACAGGAGAACCACAAACATCACATACAACAAATCCTGTACCATTAATACTTGTTGGAATGGAAACAGCAAAATTAAAATCAGGAAAATTAGCTGATTTAGCACCAACAATGTTAGACATAATGGGTCTTGAAAAACCAGCTGAAATGACAGGTGAAAGTATTATAATAAAATAATAAAAATATATAGTATAATTAAAAAACTGAAAGGAGCAAAATAAAATGATTTATACAAACGAATTAGAAAATATGTGCCCAGTGGCAAAAGGAGTAGACCATGGTCCAGCTCCAATTCCAGAAGAAGGAAAATGGATAAAAGCAAAAGATATTAAAGATATATCAGGATTTACACATGGTATTGGATGGTGTGCACCTCAACAAGGAGCATGTAAATTAACATTAAATGTAAAAGAAGGTATAATTCAAGAAGCATTAGTAGAAACAGTAGGATGTTCAGGAATGACTCATTCAGCAGCTATGGCTGGTGAAATATTAGTTGGAAAAACAATATTAGAAGCATTAAACACTGACTTAGTATGTGATGCAATAAATACTGCTATGAGAGAATTATTCTTACAAATAGTATATGGTAGAACACAATCTGCATTCTCAGAAGGTGGTTTAGCTGTAGGTGCAGGACTAGAAGACTTAGGAAAAGGTCATGTAAGTCAAGTTGGAACAATTTATTCAAGTAAATTAAAAGGTCCAAGATACTTACAATTAACAGAAGGATATATAGTAGAATTAGGATTAGATAAAGATGACCAAATTATAGGATACAAATATGTTCATATGGGAAAAATGATGGACAATATTAAAGCTGGAATGGATCCTATGGCAGCAATTGAAAAAGCTTCTGGTACATATGGAAGATTTGATGAAGCTGTTAAGAAAATAGATCCACGTAAAGAATAAAATTTTAATTAGACATGTTTGTAAAATATATATAAAATAGGAGGAAATTTAAATGGCAGTAACATTTGAAAATTATGAAAGAAGAATAGATCAAATCAAACCAGTAATGGAAAAATATGGTATAAAAGATTTTGAAGATGCATTAAAAATTTGTACAGACAAAGGATTTAATCCATATGAAATAACAAAAGGAGTTCAAACAATTTGTTTTGAAAATGCAGCTTGGGCATATACTTTAGGTGCAGCTATAGCTGTAAAAAAAGGATGCACAAAAGCAGCAGATGCAGCAACAGCTATAGGAGAAGGTTTACAAGCTTTTTGTATTCCAGGTTCAGTTGCTGATGATAGAAAAGTTGGTTTAGGACATGGTAATTTAGCTTCAATGCTATTATCAGAAGATACAAAATGTTTTGCATTTTTAGCAGGACACGAATCATTTGCAGCAGCAGAAGGTGCTATAGGTATAGCAAAATCTGCTAATAAAGTTAGAAAAGAGCCTTTAAGAGTTATTTTAAATGGTTTAGGAAAAGATGCAGCACAAATAATCTCAAGAATTAACGGATTTACATATGTAAAAACAGACTTTGATTTCTTTACAGGAAAAGTAAATGTCGTAGAAGAAATACCATATTCTGATGGTGAAAGATCAAAAGTTAGATGCTATGGTGCTAATGACGTTAGAGAAGGTGTTGCTATAATGTGGATGGAAGATGTTGATGTTTCTATAACAGGAAATTCAACAAATCCAACAAGATTCCAACATCCAGTTGCTGGAACTTATAAGAAAGAAAGATTAGCAGCAGGAAAGAAATATTTTTCAGTTGCATCAGGTGGTGGAACAGGAAGAACATTACACCCAGATAATATGGCTGCAGGACCAGCTTCATATGGTATGACAGATACAATGGGAAGAATGCATTCAGATGCACAATTTGCAGGAAGTTCATCAGTACCAGCTCATGTTGAAATGATGGGATTAATTGGTATGGGAAATAATCCAATGGTTGGATGTACAGTTGCAATAGCTGTTGCTGTAGAAGAAGCAATGAAATAAATTATCTAAATAAAAAAGTGTAGAGGACGGAGTAAAAATTATAGTTTAAATTAATGTTTTGCTCTGTCCTTATCTTTTATAAAAATTAACTGTATATTAAAGTTAAAAATCACATTTTGAAAATTAAATAATAAGATTATTAATTTTAATATTTATAAAAGATATCGTTGTAACTTGTAACATATCTGTTTAAAATTCTATGAATTGTTAAAAATAAAAATAACAAGGAGGTTTAGTTATGAAAAGTTATTTAGAAATTGAAAGTGTAAAAGCATTAGAAGTATTAGATTCAAGAGGAAATCCAACAGTACAAGTTGAAGTTGTTACAATTGATGGATCAGAAGGTGTAGCAATGGTTCCATCAGGAGCTTCAACAGGAGCTTTTGAAGCTGTTGAATTACGTGATGGAGATAAATCAAGATACATGGGTAAAGGAGTTTTAAAAGCTGTTAACAATGTTAACGAAATAATAGCTCCTGAATTAATAGGAATGAATGTATATGATCAAGCTAAAATTGATAAAAAATTAATTGAAATTGATGGAACAGAAAATAAAGGAAAATTAGGTGCAAATGCAACATTAGGTGTATCTCTAGCTGTTGCAAAAGCAGCTGCTAATTCATTAGGATTAGAGCTATATAATTACATTGGTGGACCAAATGCTAAAACATTACCAGTTCCAATGATGAACATATTAAATGGTGGAAAACATGCTGATAACACAGTAAATACACAAGAATTTATGATTATGCCAGTTGGTGCAAAATCATTTACAGAATGTTTACGTATGTGTGCAGAAATTTACCATACATTAAAGAAAGTATTAAAAGAAAAGGGTTTAGCTTCAGGTGTTGGTGATGAAGGTGGATTTGCTCCAAACTTATCAAGTGATGAAGAAGCTTTAAAATTAATAGTTGAAGCAATTGAAAAAGCTGGATACAAACCAGGAGAAGAAGTTTGTTTAGCATTAGATGTTGCATCAACAGAAATGTATGATGAAGCTAAAAAAATAGGTAAAGAAGGAAACTATTATTTCTGGAAAACAAACGAATTAAAAACTCCAGATGAAATGATTGCATTCTTAGAAGAATTAGTTAATAAATATCCAATAATCTCAATTGAAGATGGTTTAGCAGAAGAAGATTGGGAGAACTGGTCAAAATTAACAGAAAAATTAGGAAACAGAATTCAATTGGTTGGTGATGACTTATTTGTAACAAATGTTAAAAGATTACAAAAAGGATTAGATAACAACATAGCAAATAGTATATTAATAAAATTAAATCAAATAGGAACATTAACAGAAACATTAGATGCAATCGAATTAGCTAAAAAGAACGGATACACAGCAGTTGTATCACACAGAAGTGGTGAAACAGAAGATACAACATTAGCAGATATTGCAGTTGCAACAAATGCAGGACAAATCAAAACAGGTGCACCATGCAGAACAGATAGGGTTGCAAAATACAACAGATTATTAAATATTGAAAATCAATTAGAAGATGTTGCTGTTTATTTAGGTAAAAAAGCAATTGTAAAATAGTTACGATTTAGTTGAAAAATTGATAATTTTTAATTGACAGAATGTATATAAGGAGTATATAATTAATATACTAATAAAGAATAGCTGTTCAATAATTCGAGTGTTTCGCAACTCATAAAAAATGGCGAGCAATATATTCGAGTGTTTCGCAACTCATAAAAAATGGCGAACAATATATTCGAGTGTTTCGCAACTCATAAAAATGCGAGATTTAATTAAGGGGGTTAAAATTTATTTTAGCTCTCTTTTTTTTACAAGGAGGTGAAAAAGTGAATTTAAAATTTTATGAGGCTGATGGCGAATATATTAAGTATTTAAGAGAAAATGGCGACGAAAAGATTCCAAAAATAGATTATGAAAAACATAAAAAATTTTTCTGTGGAATAGTACTTACAATTAACAATTTTAATTATTTTGCTCCAGTGTCATCATTTAACAGAAAAATTCATACGGGTTTCTTGATTATGGATAATGATAAAGAAACAAATGAATTAAAACCAATATCTTCTTTGCGATTTTCATTTATGTTTCCTTGTCCAATTGAATACTTGAATCAAAAGGATTTTTCAAAAGAAGATGAAAAATATAAGAATCTTTTAAGAAAAGAACTGCATTATTGCAATATAAATAGGGAAAAGATTAGGAAAATAGCAGAGGAAGTTTATCAATTAGGAATTAATGAAAGAACAAGAAAAAAATTTAATATATGTAATTTTAAGAAATTAGAGGAGCAATGCTTAAAGTATATGATGAATGCGAATGAATAATGAATTCTAAATAATTTTGAGTTATGTATAATCGAAAGTAGAAAAGAAATCTATTATATTAGACTTCCTTTCCTTGATATAAATCCTTCTCTTTTAAAATCCTATCAACACCATTAAGCACCAACTTTTTATGAGCATTCCATTCAGGTGCAATTAACAAATCCTTTGGGGCATCTCCACTTATTCTGTGAATAACGATATTTGGAGAAATATGTGTTAATATATATACAACACTATTCAAATAATCATCAAGCTTTAAAGGTGTATATTTTCCATCATAATACATTTGTGCTAATTTTGTATTTTGTATAACATATGTTGAATGAATTTTTAAACCTTGGATATTATGGTTATTTATGAATTTTATTGTATTGCACAAATCATCATTTGTTTCACCAGGTAGTCCTACCATTATATGTGTTACAACATCTATTTTGTATTTATTTAAAAGAGCAACTGCATCTGAAAATTGTTTACTACTATAACCTCTATTTATTAATACACCTGTTTGCTCATTGGCTGTTTGAAGTCCAAGTTCAACCCACACATAGTATTTTTCACTATAAGATTTTAATAATTTTACAACTTCTTCTGTTATACAATCTGGACGAGTAGCAACTGCCAAAGCTACAATTCTATCATCTATTAAAGCTGAGTCATACTTTAATTTTAAGTTGGCAATTGTGTCATATGTATTAGTAAAATTTTGAAAATATGCTATAAATTTATTAGCTCTTGTGCTTCTATAACTAGAAAAATAAGATTCAATTTGAGCTTGTATATTTTTAGATGAGTTTAAATGGTCTCCTGAACCGTGTTCACTGCAAAAAATACAACCTCCAATACCTGCAGTACCATCTCTATTAGGACAAGTGAATCCACCATCTATACAAATTTTTAAAGTACGCTCTCCAAATTTATTTTTTAAATATTCAGTTAAACGATTATATCTTTTTAAATTTTCCATAAAAATAAATATAACAAAAATTTGTAAAAAAAGCAACAAAAAAGAAAAATTAACATAATATATAATATAGTATTAATCAAAATACTATATAGGAGGTGACTTATATGGAACCACAAGAAACAATTTATTGTTATAATAAAGAAGAAAAATGTTGCTTTAAAAATAAATGTTTAGCAATAATTGCAACAATATTATTAACGGCGTTTGCAGTTGTAATAGGATTAATAATAGGAGCTTCTATTGTAGGAGCAATACTAGAAGCATTGTCAGCAGTAATAGTATTAGCGGTAGTTTTAGGACTATTATTAATATTAGATGTGATTTTAATTTTATGTAATAGAAAAAAGAAAGAAAGAAAATGTAAATGTTGTTGCTAAAGTAAACCACCAGCAATGGTGGTTTGCAATAAAAATATTGTATGGTTCTATAAAATGTGTAGATATAAAGTTTTATAATACATAAAATAAATATTTATACTATAGTCACTGGTGAATAAAAGTAGATAACTTTCAATGAGATTTAGAAACTAATGGTTTTTAAATTTAAATAATTGAAAGTTATCTTTTTTTGTTGTATTTTTAAATAATAATATATTCTATACTGCTCTGCAATAATAAAATAGAAATTTAATAAAAAGTACTAAAAAAATATTGAAATTATTATAATATTTATATATAGTTATACTATTAGAAAACAATTTTCTAAAATTAATTTGAGGTGATATAGTGGAAGAAAAAATAAGAGTTGAAATATGTCCAGAAAACCCAGCAATTAAAGTAGATGAGTCAAAATGTATAAAGTGTGGTAAATGTTTGGAGATATGTCGAAATGAAGTAACAGTGTCAAGAATGTATGATTTAGGTATTACAAAAAAGCCTATATGTATAAATTGTGGTCAATGTTCAATTTATTGTCCAACTGAGGCAATTAGTGAAAAAGAAGATTATGAAGAAATAAAGAAAATTTTGAAAAAAAATGATAAAGTAGTAACATTTAGTGTGGCTCCAGCTGTTAGAGTAGCATTAGGTGAAGAGTTTGGAATGAAAATTGGAACAAATATAGATAAGAAAATGGTTGGAGCTCTAAAGAAAATAGGTGCTAATTATGTATTTGATGTTACTTTTTCAGCTGATTTAACAATAATGGAAGAAGCAATGGAGCTTGTAAATAGAATTAAACAGAATAAAAATTTACCATTGTTTACTTCATGTTGTCCTGCATGGGTAAAATATGCGGAGTTATTTTATCCAGAATTATTATCTAATATATCAACTTGTAAAAGTCCAATTTCAATGCAAGGGACAATAATAAAAACATATTTTGCAAAAAAAGTTAATATTGATCCTAATAATATTGTTAATGTTGTTGTTGCACCATGTACAGCAAAAAAGGCTGAAATTAAAAGAAAAGAGCTAAGTATAACTAATCAAGATAATGATTATGTAATAACAACAAGAGAGCTTGCAAAACTTCTTAAAGAGCATAATATAAATTTAGAAGAATGCAAAGAAGAAGAATTTGATTCTCCACTAGGAGATGGCTCTGGAGCAGGTGTAATATTTGGAAACACAGGTGGAGTAACTGAAGCTGCTTTTAGAACAGCATATTATTACATAACCGGAAAAGATTTGAAAAATGATGAGCTTGTATTTTCTGAGGTACGTGGAATGAATGGAATAAAAAATATAGAGGTTAATATAAATGGAATAAATATTAAAGGTGCTGTTGTAAATGGTATGAAAAACTTAAAAAAAGTTTTAGACATAATAAAAGAAGATTCATCAAGTTATCAATTTATAGAAGTAATGAATTGTAATGGGGGATGTATTGCAGGTGGAGGTCAACCTAAAACAACACTTTTAAATATGCTAAAAACAAAAGAGGCAAGAATTGGAGGTTTATATTCTACAGATGAAAAGATGGTAAAAAGAGTAAGTTATAAAAATCCAGAAATTAAAAAGATATATGAAGAATTTTTTAAAGAGCCAAATAGCAATATTGCTCATAAATATTTACATACAACATATACAGATAAATCTGAAATCTTAAAAGGAGGTGCATGTGGTGAATAAAGAAGATATATTAAAAAAGGCAAGTAAGTGTTCAACATGCATTACAAAACCTTGTCAAGTTGGATGTCCATTAAATAATGATACTACTGAATTTATAAGGTTAGCGAAATTAGAAGAATTTGAAAAAGCATATGAAGTTTTATCAAAAACAACTGTATTGTCATCTGTATGTGGAAGAATTTGTCCACATGAAAAACAATGTCAGGGATCTTGTGCAATGAAAAATTATTATGGTGCTGTTGAAATTGGAAATATAGAATATTTTATAGGTGATGAAGCTATAAAAAATGGATGGAAATTACCACAATCTAAGGAAAAACGAAAAGAAAAAATCGCTGTGGTAGGAGCTGGACCATCTGGTTTAACTTGTGCAGCTTTTTTATGTGAAAATGGATATAATGTTACAGTATATGAAAAATATGAGCATCTAGGAGGTCTATTATATCACGGAATTCCTGAGTTTAGGCTTGATAAAAAAACATTAAGTAAAACAATTGAAAAGATTATAAATCTTGGAGTAGAAATAAAAACTAATTGTGAATTAGGTGTAAATATACAATTGCCAGATTTAGAAAAAGAATATGATGCTATATTTTTGGGATTTGGAGCTAATATTTCCAGAAAGATGAATATAGATGGTGAAACTTTAAATGGTGTTTATGGTGGAAATGAATTACTAGAAAAAAATTTGCATCCTGATTATAAAAATAAAAAAGTTGCTGTAATTGGCGGTGGTAATGTTGCAATGGATACGGCTAGAACAATAAAAAAATTAGGAGCAAACGAAGTAACTGTAATATATAGAAGAAGTGAAAAAGAAATGCCAGCAGAGGTTCATGAAATAGAAGAAGCTAAAAATGAAAAAATTGAATTTTTATTTCAAACAAATCCAGTTAAAATAATTGGAGAAAATAAAGTTGAAAAAATAGAATGTGTTAAAATGGAATTAAAACAAAAGGAAAATGAAACAAGATTAAGTCCAGTAGAAATTCCAAATAGTAATTTTACAATAGATTTAGATTATGTTGTAATGGCAGTTGGATCTAAACCAGAAAGTAATATATTGGAAAAACTAAATTTAGAGCTAACAGATAGAGGTCATATAAAAATTGATAAAAATAATCAAACATCAAATCCAAAAATTTTTGCAGGAGGAGATTTAGCTGGAGCAAAAGGAACCGTAGCTTGGGCTAGTAGAAGCGGTAGAAATGCAGCATATTCTATTATGAATTTTTTACAAAAATAATTTAAGAAATTGATGTAATTTTTGGGAGGCAAAATATATGTTATTATATATAATTTTAATCATAGTAGGTTTTGCACTATTAATTGTAGGTGCAGATTTTTTAGTAGATGGAGCAAGTGGGATAGCTAAAAAGTTTCACATTCCAGAAATAATAATTGGATTAACAATAGTATCAATAGGAACATCAATGCCAGAGCTTTTTGTAAGTATAACATCAGCTATAGATGGCTATTCTGATATGGCATTAGGAAATGTAATTGGAAGTAATTTGTGTAATTTATTACTTATTCTTGGATTGTCATCATTAATAAAACCTGTTGATTTTCAAGAGGAAACGAGAAAATATGAAATACCAATGTGCTTATTGTTTACAATAATATTAATGATTTTTTCAAATATATCAGGTGGAATATCAAGAATTGAAGCAGTTATATTACTAGTTTTATTTGGTCTTTTTATTGCGTATACAATATATATGGGAAAGAAAAAAAGCAAAGAAGATAGTAAAGTAGTTGAAGAAAAAAATAAAAATAAAACAATAAAAAACATTATATTAATAATATTAGGAATTGTAGGTTTGAAATTTGGAGGAGATTTCGTTGTAAATAATGCCGTAAATATTGCTCAAATGTTTAATATAAGTGAAAAAGTAATCAGTTTAACAATACTTGCAATAGGTACAAGCTTACCAGAGCTAGTAACAAGTGTAACAGCAGCAATTAAGGGAAATAGTGACATCGCAATTGGAAATATTATTGGATCTAATATATTTAATATATTATTAATCTTAGGAGTATCATCAGTCATAAAACCAATAACATTTAATTCAAGTTACAACATGGATTTAAGTATATTATGTATTTCAATGGTAATATTAGCACTATTCCCAATAATACCACCAAAAAACAAAATGAGCAGAGTAAATGGACTAATATATGTTTTGATGTATGGAGCATATATGACAATGTTATTTTTAGGATAAAGAAAAAGCCCAGGCGTTACATACGCCTGGGTTTAATAAAACAAATAAAACAGAAAGGAAGTGGTTAGCTTAATTAGTGTTCACACTTCTGATTAGCAACTGTGCAAGAAGTTTTGCACGCACTTTGGCAAGATGCTTGGCACTTGCCACAACCGCCAGTCTTGGCAGTTTTTTTCAGATTTCCTTCATTAATTGTCTTTATGTGTTTCATTTTTGTCCTCCTAAAAAGTTGGAAAAACGTTAAAATATGTACCCTTTGTACATATTGGCTGGGGTACTGTGATTCGAACACAGGAATGTCGGAGTCAGAGTCCGATGCCTTACCGCTTGGCGATACCCCAATATTTTTTATAACAGTAAAATAATATCACATAGAAAAATAAAAAGCAATTAAAATGAAAAAAATATTAATTTTTTTGGTATAATGAAAATATAAAAAAATTTCATAGAGGTGAAAAAATATGGCAAAGAAACATTATGCATATATGCTAAAATGTGCTGATAATACAATATATAGTGGATACGCAGTAAATCCATACAAAAGGTTACAAGTGCACAACAGCCGGAAAAGGTGCAAAATATACAAGAGCTCGTTTACCTGTAGAATTAGTATATTTTGAAGAATTTGGAACAAAAACGGAAGCTCTACATAGAGAAATAGAGCTGAAAAAATTAACAAGAGCACAAAAAATAGAATTAATAAAAAATGTATCATGTAAAAAATAACTAAAAAACGACATTTTTTTTATGCAAGACATTGATTTTTAAGAGAAAAGAATATATAATACTACTTATGTAAAAAAATTAATTAAGGAGATGTAAAATATGAGTTGTAAAACAAGTATCAAAAAAACAAAAATAATTTGTAGTATAGGACCAGCTAGTACTGACCCAGAAGTAATGAGCAAAATGGTAGAGGCTGGAATGAATGTTGCTCGTATAAACTTTTCACATGCTACAATGGAAGAAAGAGCAACAGGAGTTGCATCTGTACACATAGTAAGAGAAATGACAGGAAAAAATGTTGCTATATTATATGATACAAAAGGTCCAGAATTCAGAAGCGGAATGATGGAAAATGATGAAATAAAACTAGAAGAAGGAAAAACAATAAGAATAGTAAAAGAAACAGTTTTAGGAACATCAGAAAGATTCTCAGTTAACCATCCACAAGCAATTGACAACTTAGAAGTTGGTTCAATCGTTTTATTAGAAAATGGTTTAATGAAAATTGAAGTTATATCAGTAGAAGATGATGGTGTAACATGTAAGATAGTAAATGGTGGAGTTTTAGGAAACAAAAAGAGCTTAAATGCACCAGGTGTAAAATTAGATATTCCATTTATTAGTGATGTAGATAGAGAAGACATAATCTATGCTTGCCAACATGAAGGAGATTATATTGCATTATCTTTCGTATCATGCAAAGAAGATGTTTTAGCTGCAAGAGAAATATTAAAAGAATATCATAGAGAAGATATGAAAGTTATATCTAAAATTGAAAGTACAACAGGTGTTGAAAACTTAGATTCAATAATAGATGTTTCAGATGGTATAATGGTAGCTCGTGGTGATTTAGGTGTTGAAGTTCCAATGCAACAATTACCAAAATTCCAAAAATTAATGATTCAAAGATGTCGTGAAAAAGGTAAATTTGTTATAGTTGCAACAGAAATGTTAGAATCAATGAAAAAGAGCGCAAGACCAACAAGAGCTGAAGTATCAGATGTTGCTAATGCAGTATTAGACGGAACAGATGCTGTTATGTTATCAGGAGAAACAACAGTTGGTAAATATCCAGTAGAAGTTGTTACATACATGGCTCAAATTTGTAAAGATACTGAAGAATACTATGATTATGATTATGAATTTGATTCAGAAAGAGAAGTTAATATTACAGAAACAATAGCTAACAGTGTTGTAAATGCAGCAAGTGTATTAGGTATTGATTTAATAATTGCTTCAACAGTAAGTGGTGATACAGCAAGAAGAATAAGTAACTTAAAACCAAGATGCTTAGTATTAGCTGCAACAAATTCAGAAGCAGTTGCTCGTTCATTAGCATTAAACTATGCTGTATATCCAACAATAGTTCCATCTTCAGATAGTACTGACGAAGTTATTGCTATTGCTAAAGAAAAAGCAAAAGAAGTAATGGGAGTTAAAGAAGGAGATATAATCGCTATAACAGGTGGTTTCCCAAAGAACGGAGCAAAAACAACAAACTTATTAAAAATTGAACAATTATAATAAAAAATATAAGAAAGATTTGAGTTAAAACTAAACTCAAATCTTTTTTTGCTCAAATTATGAAATATAAAATAAGTATATTTTTTGTATACATATAAAAATATCACTGATACTATGGAAAAATGTACAAATTTTCACTAGACATTTTACATAATAAGTGTTATAATAGTTATTGAAATTTATTGTAAAGGAGTACATTTACATGGCAGAAGAGATGGGATATATAGAAAAATTAAATGAATTAGTAAACGATGGAAAAGCTGATGAAAGTATATTAAGTACTATTAATGATAACGAAATCAGTTATAAAAAAGCAAGTGAAAATCTTAAATTATTACTAAAAGAGATTGAAAAAATTGAAGAAAATCTTAATGAAAAGAGAATTGAAAGAAAACAAATTCCAATATACAAAATAAAAGAATATTCACAAGCAATAAAAGAAGTAAGATCTATAAAAAAGGAATATTCAAATAAATTAGAAGAAAAAACATATTTAGAAGAATTTTGTAAAGAAAAAGAAAAACAAAATAATGAAATAAAAGAAGAGATAGAAAATCAATATAAAATATATCAAGAAAATGAAATATATATTAAAGCTGTTGAAAAAATATCTCAAAAAAATATAGAGCTATCAACAGAATTCTATGCTGGATATGTAAATCATATGAATGAATATATGAATTTAAAATATAGTTTAAAAGATAATACAAAATTAATAGAGCCTAATGTAAATGATCTAACAACATTATTAAGTATTTTGCAAAAAAATGAAGATAAAAGCACAAAGAAAACAACAACAAGAAAAAAGACAACAAAAACTGAAAATAAAGAAGAATCAGCAGAAAAGAAAATTACAACAAGAAAAAAAGTAACAAAGGCTGAAGAAAAAGAAGAATCAGCAGAAAAGAAAACTACAACAAGAAAAAAAGCAACAAAAACTGAAAATAAAGAAGAGCCAGCAGAAAAAAAGACTAGCACAAGAAAAAAAGTAACAAAAGCTGAAGAAAAAGAAGAGCCAGCAAAAAAGAAAACAACAACAAGAAAAAAGACAACCAAAACTGAAAATAAAGAAGAAACTACAGATAATGAATCTACATCAAAAAAATAATAAAAAATAAATGGGATAAAAATCAGATAGTTTTAATCTGGTTTTTATCCTTAAATTATTTTATTGACAAATATCAATAGATATAATAATATAAGTGTCAAGATTAATAATGCTAGGAAAGGAGAGTATGATAAAAATAAGATCATACGAAGTTGAATATGGAAAAAAATATAGTTAAGCCAAAAACTTTACCTGGTTTTATGGAATTATTACCAGATGAACAAATTTTATTTAATGAAATGAAAGAAAAAATTCAAAAATCATACGAAAAGTTTGGTTTTTTACCACTAGATACTCCAATAATTGAATCAGCAGATGTACTTCTTGCAAAAGCTGGTGGTGAAACAGAAAAACAAATATATAAATTTAAAAAAGGAGAAAATGATTTAGCTCTAAGATTTGATTTAACAGTTCCATTAGCTAAATATGTAACTGAATATTATCAAAATTTAAGCTTTCCATTTAGAAGATATCAAATAGGAAAAGTATATAGAGGAGAAAAAGCTCAAAGAGGTAGATTTCGTGAATTTTATCAATGTGATATAGATATAATTGGAGACGGAGAATTAAGCATAATAAATGATGCTGAACTTCCAAGTGTTATATACAACACATTTAAAGATCTAGGATTTGATAAATTTACTATTTGTATAAATAATAGAAAATTATTAAACGGTTTATTTGAAAGTTGTAATTTAAAAGAAAAAAGCGCAGATATATTAAGAACAATAGATAAAATCGACAAAATAGGAAAAGAAAGCGTTATAAAAGAGCTAAAAGAATTAGAAATTGAAGAAGCTAAAATTAATTTAATTATGCAATTTATTTCAATAAATACAACAGTAGAACAAACAATAGTTGAATTAGAAAAATTAAATATACAAAGTGAAACATTTGCAGAAGGTTTGTCAGAGCTAAAAGAACTAGTAAAATATATTAAAATATTTGGTGTTCCAGAAACAAACTTTAAAATTGATTTAACAATAGCAAGAGGTTTAGATTATTACACAGGTACAGTATATGAAACATTCTTAGATGAATATAGATTTTTAGGTAGTGTTTGCTCTGGAGGTAGATATGATAATTTAGCTGAATATTATACAGAAAAAAAATTACCAGGAGTTGGAATTTCAATAGGATTATCACGTTTATTTTTCCAATTAACATATAATAATATAATAAAAGCAAATAAAAAATCAACTGCGAAAATATTAATAATATCAATGCTAGAAGATTTGTCAAAACCAGCTGAAATTGCAACAAGACTAAGAAATAACGGAATAAATACTCAAATTTATGTAGAAAAATCAAAAATAAAAAAGCAATTTAAATATGCAAATAATCTTGAAATACCATATGTTATAGTTTTAGGAGAAGATGAAATTAATAATGGAACAGTATCATTAAAAAATATGCAAACAGGAGAGCAAACTGAAATAAAAATAGATGAATTATGTGAAAATCCATCAAAATACTTAATTGATTAAAGGAGTATAAATTTAAATGAATAAAGTAATATTAAAAAGAATTATATTTACGATTTTAATAATAGTAAATTGTTTAGTAATATTCAAGTTTTCATCACAAAATGCAGATACTTCAAGTCAAACTAGTGGAGTAGTTGTCAATAAAATTGTAGATAAAATTTCTAATGCAAATAAAAATATAAATAAAGAAAAGCTAACAGACGATGTAACATTTGTAGTAAGAAAGTGCGCACATCTTTCAATATATACATTATTAGGAATATGGCTTATGAACTTAGCCAATACATTTAATTTATTATCAACAAGAAACAGAATAGTGTTTTGTATAATTTTTGGCATGATGTATGCAGCATCTGACGAATTACATCAAAAGTTTGTAGATGGAAGAAGTGCAGAAATTAGAGATGTATGTATAGATACATGTGGAGTTATACTAGGTATTTTATTAGTAATATTAGCAGGAAAAATAATAAAAAATATAAAAACAAAAAAGGCAGAAAAATTAGATACTAAATCTTAAATATAAATTAAGAGATAGATAAAATTTCTGTCTTTTAATATTAAAATAAACAAAAGACCAAAATGTCTTTTCAAGAAAGGATGATTTATATGAAAGCTTTAATAACAGGAGCTTCTTCTGGAATTGGAAGAGATATTGCAACAGAACTTGCCCAAAGGGGATATGATTTAATATTGGTTGCTCGAAATATTGAAAAGCTTAATCAAGTAAAAGAAAATATATTAAATAACTGCAATAATATTAATATAAAAATAATTCAAATGGATGTTAGTACTCCAGAAAATTGTAAAAATCTATATAATCAAGTAAATGATGATATAGATATATTAATAAACAATGCTGGATTTGGTATATTTGGAGATTTCACAAAAACAGATATAGATAAAGAAATTCAGCTAATAAATACAAATATTACTGCTGTTCATATTTTAACCAAATTATTTTTACAGGATATGGAAAAGAAAAATAAGGGACATATTTTAAATGTTGCATCAATTGCAGGATTTATGCCAGGACCATTAATGGCAACATATTATTCATCAAAAGCATATGTAGTAAGATTATCAGAAGCAATAAGAGAAGAGCTTAGAAGAAAAAATTCAAATGTAAAACTATCAATATTATGTCCAGGGCCAGTAAATACAAATTTTAATAATGTAGCAGATGTTAACTTTAAAGCAAAATCTTTATCAAGTGAATATGTTGCCCAATATGCTGTAAATGAAATGTTAAAAGGAAAATTTTATATAGTACCAGGAGCTCAAATAAAATGTTTGCGATTTATAGCAAAAATAGTTCCAAACAATATAATTGCAAAGTTTGCATACAAAGTTCAAGAGCGAAAACGTTAATAAAATTTTAAATGTTACGAATTAAGTAAAATAATTGCTTAAATTTGTAACATTTTTTTTTTTAAGGCCTGTGTCAAAAATTACATAATATACATACAATATAGTATTAAATGTAAATGATTAAGTTAATTTATACCTAAGAAAGGATGAGGTATTATGAATAATTTATTATTATTTTTTGCATTACCAGTAGCAACTATATTGTTAGCAATAGTTTTTCAAAAAATATTATGTTCTCCAATATTAGTAGCAATAACTTTTTTTGCAGCATATTTAATAGTAACATTTGCTGTATTTGATGAAACATTTTTAATATTTGCAATAGTATACACAATAATTGCTTACATAACTGCAGCAATAACAAAGTTTATTAGAAGGTTTATAAGATGTCAACGAAATAGCAATAACAATAATAATGGTGATGATGACAACGATGATGACGACGATAATGATGATACATCTTGTAACTGTGAAAATATATGTAATTGCTTAAGAGGAAGCAATAATAATGGAAGATATATGACAAGAGGGTACTGGAGATAAGACAAAATAAGTCATAAGTTGACAAATTATGTAAAATGAGGTAAAATAATATTTAGGAAATTTATATAGGAGATGATGTATATGAAAAATAAGAAAGTATACATCGGTATTTCAATAGTTACAGTTTTAGTAATTTGTATAGTAGCCAGTATTTTCTATATTAAAGCAAATAACAAGGATGTTAAATACGCTGATTTCTCAAAAGATATTTCAAATGAAGATACAAAAGAAGCTATGGAAATTTCAGAAGAAAAAGATGAAGCAAAAGAAATAACCGATGAAGTAAAAAGTGAAGAAGCAGAAAAAAGCGAAGAGCCTAAACAAGAAGAAAGCAAGATTGAGGAAAGTAAGAAAGTTGAAGAAAAGAAAGAAATAGTTGTAACAAATATGAATAAGACTTTATACGTAAAAGCAACCAGTTTAAATGTAAGATCTGGACCATCAACTTCTGATAGTAAAATAGGATCTTATAGAAATACGGCTGAAGTAAAAGTTACTGGAAAAGTAAAAAATTCAACTTGGTATAGAGTATTATATAATGGTAAAGTAGGATATGTTGATTCTACATATTTATCAGAAACAAAGCCAGTAGAGGAAGTTAAGACAGAATTATCTAATGAATCATCTGAAATAACTGGAACGGTTGTATCAAATTTAATAATAATAAATAGTAAAAATAATACATTAAGATATTACATAAATGGAAAACTAGAGCGTTCATATTCTTGTGCAACAGGAAAGAGCTCAAGTGCAACTCCAACTGGAAAATTTTCTGTATATAATAAAATTGTAAATAGACCATATTATAAAGAAAATATACCAGGAGGAGATCCAAGGAATCCATTAGGAAAAAGATGGATGGGATTAGATTGCTATGGAACACAAGGAACTACATATGGAATTCACGGCACAAATAATGAAAGTAGTATAGGAAAAAATGCATCACACGGATGTATAAGAATGCATAACAAAGATGTTGAATCTTTATATGAAATAGTACCAAAAGGAACAACAGTTATTATTCAAAACTCAAATAAATCAGATAAAGGTATAGCTGCTGATTATGGAATAGGAATAATGTAAAAAAAAATAGTTATATTGTAGAATATACAATATAACTATTTTTTGATTTTATATAATAATTAATATGTATTAAAATAAAAGTTAAGTAATATGAAAAAAGTTTCATATTATATTGACTTTATTTTTATGAATGAGTATAATATACAAGAAAAATATGAAATTAATTTCACATAAGGAGGATAATAGTGGAAAAAATAGTAGAATTAAAAAATGTAAGTAAAACTTACAAAACAGGAGAAAAAGAATTTAAAGCATTAGATTCAATTGATTTATCAATAAACAAAGGTGAATTAGTAGTAGTTTTAGGACCTTCAGGAGCAGGTAAATCTACATTATTAAATTTAATTGGAGGAATGGATATTCCAACAAAAGGTGATGTTATAATAGATGGAGAAGATATTTCTAATTATAACGAAGACCAATTAAGTACATACAGAGCTGAAAATATAGGTTTTATATTCCAATTTTATAATATATTACCAACATTAACAGTACTAGAAAATGTAGATATAGTAAAAGAAATAGTAAAAAATCCTATAGATAGCAAAGAAGCTATAAAAGATGTTGGATTAATAGAACATATAAATAAATTTCCAAATCAATTATCAGGTGGTGAACAACAAAGAGTTTCAATAGCAAGAGCTATTGCAAAAAATCCTAAATTATTATTATGTGATGAGCCAACAGGAGCATTAGATTCAAAAACAGGTGTAGAAGTTTTAAAATTATTAAAAAAACAATGTGATAGAAATAATGGTTCAAATACAGTAATAATTGTTACTCATAATGCGTTATTTGCAGATATTGCAGATACAGTAATTAGAGTAAAAAATGGTAAAATAGAAAGCGTAACACCAAATTCAAATCCTAAAAAGATTGATGAGGTGAAGTGGTAATGTTAAGAAAGAAAACTTTAAGAGATATAAAATATAACAAATCTCAATTTTTTACAATATTTTTA
>UMKE01006187.1_pt1 | contig 39047 bp, 35 predicted proteins | sample 1966231 | NCBI WGS metagenome assembly UMKE01 (sample SAMEA4836168, study PRJEB28245) | human gut metagenome | biome: gut microbiome; material: fecal sample | place: Denmark | collected 2008 | reverse complement strand
CAGACGTAATACTGATATGTATTATGCAGATAAAACAATGAAAACAATTGATACTGAATACTATTTAAATATGCAGCCTAAAAAGTATACTGTTACCTCCTCTGACGGCAAAACCAAAACCGTAATATATGGATTTGATATTAACGGAGATTATGCAGGCACAGCTTATACAGAAAATGACAAAGTTATACTGAAAATGAAAAATGAAAAATCAACCTCAGTGTACGAATCTTTTGAAGATTTATTTAATAAAGTTGACAGAGATGACTTTAAAATGAAATAAAAATAAACAAGCAGGATTTAAATAAAATCCTGCTTGTTTATTAATATAATCTATGAAATATCCCATCTGCCGCAGGTTCCGCCCCAGCGTGCGATAATATTGCCTTTAATATCTTTTATATTTGTATAATGAGGAACCTCATCAGCTCCTTCAAGAATAGTTATAACCTCACAGTTGTTAGAACAGCCGTTACAGTCGCAAGTAATTGAATGGAAGTGCATATCACCCACCTGCCAGCCTTTGAATTTAGTTTCAGCTTCAGTATACTGGTGATTTTCCATTGCAAGAAGCGCTGCACCGATTGCCCCCATTGTCTGATGGTTATCAGGAACTACAATTTTTGTACCTAAGGCTTCTTCAAAAGCTTTAACCATACCTGAATTTGTAGCAACTCCGCCCTGGAAAGTTATTATAGGTAAAAGTTCTTTACCAAGCGCAAGGTTAGAAAGATAGTTTCTTACAAGCGCCTGACAAAGCCCGTACAACAAATCTTCTACAGGATACCCGAGCTGTTGTTTATGGATTAAATCACTTTCCGCAAACACACCGCATCTTCCGGCGATACGAGCCGGATTGGTTGATTTTAAAGCAGTTTCACCAAAAATTTCAATAGGAACATTTAACCTGTTTGCCTGTTGATCCAAGAAACTTCCTGTACCGGCTGCACATACAGTATTCATTGCAAAATCTGTCACAATACCGTCACGAAGAATAATGATTTTGCTGTCCTGACCGCCTATCTCAAGAATAGTCTGTACTCCCGGAACGTTTATACTTGCGGCAACAGCATGGGCGGTGATTTCATTTTTTATAATATCAGCACCAACCAGAGCTCCGGCAAGGTTACGTCCTGAGCCGGTTGTTCCAACACCCATTACATCATAATCAGTCAGCTTCTTTTTATATAATTCCTTAAGTCCGTTTTGAACGGCAAGAACAGGTTTACCTGCGGTTCTGAGCATGTAACTGTCTACATACTTGCCGTTTTCATCAACGAGTGCAAGCTTTGTCGTAACAGAACCAACGTCTATCCCTAAATATACTGTTAAACTCATACATTTTCCTCTATTTCAAAATTCTATATTATAAGTTTAACATAAACAAACTACCATGGATAATCATCTTTTATTTGCCAGCCGTCTTCAACAATTTTGCAGGTACAATCAAATCCACTCCTTCTGCAATCTTCCCCCGAACCGCACTTATGAGGGAAATAAGTGCAATGACCTTTCCCGTCACAACTCTGGTTTCCAAGTTTGTACGGCCAAACCTTGCTTTGGCAATATTCGCCGCCTATCTTAAACATAAATACGTCTTTTCCTGCAACGTTAGGTCTTTTTGGGCCATTAATATCTACTAAAAATTCCATCTCTCTTCGTCCTGTTAATTGGGATTGATGCCATCCCCATCCATAAACAAACCCATCAGTTGTAAGAAAGTATATATTCATATAGTTGTAACCACTAAAGTCCCCGCCATTTATTGTTTTAAAGGGTTCCGGGTAACCTCCGTTTTTTGAACTAAACATTTCATAACCAATTGAAGACATAAATGAGGAGGGAGAGCTCAAGCCTTTCTTAGAGTTATAAGTCTCAGAATCATTCAAAACATTGAAATAAGGTTTTATAAATTTATTAACTGCATCCAAACCATAAGTATGGTAGTCAGAAGTACCCCAGCTCCAATCTGCAAGGCAGCCGTTATCCTCCTCTGCTTTTTGCAGAAAGCTGCCAATTACAGAATTTGCCTTCTTCAATCTGCTTATTGTTTCAATCTTTTGATATTTACCAACTATAGCAGGAAGAGTTAGAGCAGCAACAACACCAATAATACCCAGCGTAATTAATACTTCGGCAAGGGTAAAGCCTGCTTTAATAGTTCTTCTTCCGGCGGCGCAAAATGGCTCATTGCCTGCGCCAATGCCTCTTAAGGAGCTTAAACTACTCTGCCCCCCCCCCGGAAATCATTGATATTACTGTATTTTGCATACTTTCGCCTCCTTTTTCTAGCTTTACTTTTAGTTCTTTCTTTATTTATCTAAGGAAATATATTTATTTTTGAAACGATAGCGAGAGCGGGTCCGAGAAAATAAAAGATCTGCTCTATAGACTGTCCAATGCTCTCTTTTTATTATAACATATACTTTCTAAATAAAAAAGCCCCTTCAATCAGGAAGGAGCTTTTTATTTATTATGTTCTCAAATTATCAAAGAAACCAAAATCACGACCTCCGCCGTCAGGTTTAAGATTTTTATTAAACTGGGCATTAGCAAACAAACTCATCTTATTATCAATATCTCCGAAAGTATCTTTGCCAAACAAAGAATTTGCAGCTTTGTGTTCTCCACTTGCTTTCGCAGTCTGACCTTGTCCGCCTTTATGAAAATCACCGTTAAATCCATCAATCTTTGTCATAACAAATCTCCTCTTATATTAGTTACATACCAATAAAAAGTATTTTTATAACGCCTGATTTCAGAAGCTGCAAAAAAATTTACAAACGTTAATAAAAACGCCCCGCTATTTCTAACGGAGCGCTTTCTTTTTATGAGATAATACTCATTTCCCTATTTATTTGAAGGTATTCTCATTGCATAGAATGAACGAATTACGAAAATCAATGCAACGATAAACAATACTGCACCTACAATAGGAGCAATATCTCTGAAAGATTCACTCAAAGCAATCTCCATTGCGAGAAGCCCGAATAATGTTGTGAACTTGATAATCGGGTTCATAGCAACTGATGAAGTATCTTTGAACGGATCACCCACAGTATCGCCCACAACTGTTGCATCGTGAAGCGGAGTGCCTTTTTCCTTCATATCAACTTCAACGATTTTCTTTGCGTTATCCCAGCATCCGCCGGCATTTGCCATAAATACAGCCTGGAAGAGCCCAAATACTGCAATTGCAATCAAATAGCTTACAAAGAAAGCTACAGGAGCATTAGCCCCATGAGCCGGAGCTGAAAGACATGCAAGTGAAAGCGCAAATGCAAACAATGCAACAAAGATATTTACCATACCTTTTTGTGCATATTGTGTACAAATTTTTACAACTTCTTTTGAATTTGCAACATTAGCACTCTTAGAATCTGAATCACCAAGCTTGATATTTTCTTTAATGTATTCAACAGCTCTGTATGCACCTGTTGTAACAGCCTGCATAGAAGCTCCGCTGAACCAGTAAATTACGGCACCACCGGTTAATAAACCAAGCAATGTGTAAGGATTTAACATATTTAAAATGTCTTCCGGTCTGATACCAAGAGTATTCTGGATTACAAGAATCAATGAGAAAATCATTGTAGTTGCACCAACAACCGCAGTACCAATCAAAACAGGCTTTGAAGTTGCTTTGAAAGTATTACCTGCGCCATCGTTTTCTTCAAGGTACTGTTTAGCATTTTCAAAATCAGGTTTGAAACCGTATTCTTTTTCGATTTCTTCTGACACGTTAGGAATTTCTTCTATTAAAGATAATTCATAAACTGATTGGGCATTATCAGTAACCGGACCATAGCTGTCAACAGCAATTGTAACAGGACCCATACCCAAAAAGCCGAATGCTACAAGACCGAATGCAAATACAGACGGATAAATCATAACACTTGCCGGAATATGAATACTTGCAACATAAGCAAGAGCCATTAACAATACGATTACCATACCAATCCAGAATGCGCTGAAGTTACCTGCAACAATACCGGAAAGGATTGTAAGTGACGCACCGCCTTCTTTAGAAGCTGTAACAACTTCAGCAGTGTGTTTTGCTTTAGGTGAAGTAAATATTTTTGTAAATTCAGGAATTAATGCAGCTCCAAGAGTTCCGCATGAAATAATTATTGAAAGTACAAGCCATAAATTTCCGCCTAAAGGTGATAACAGCCAGTGGCTTACGCCGAATGTCATCAATATTGATAAAATAGAAGTCAACCATACAAGGTTAGTTAAAGGTTGTTCAAAATCAAATTTAGCTGCTTTTTTAGCATAAATTCTATCTGCGATATTGTTAATCCAGTATGCAACAACTGAAGTAACAATCATTAAGAATCTCATAACAAAAATCCATGTCAAAAGCTGAACCTGATTTTCCTGACCTAAAACAGCCAGAAGAATAAATGAAACAAGCGCAACACCTGTTACACCGTAAGTTTCAAAACCGTCAGCCGTAGGACCTACAGAATCACCCGCATTATCACCGGTACAATCTGCGATTACACCAGGGTTACGAGGATCATCTTCTTTAATACCAAACTGAATTTTCATTAAGTCTGAGCCGATGTCGGCAATTTTAGTAAAGATACCGCCTGCTACACGAAGAGCAGAAGCACCTAAAGATTCACCGATAGCAAAGCCGATGAAGCATGCACCTGCCAAATGTCCAGGTACAAACAAAAGTATTGTAAGCATCAGAATTAGCTCAACAGATACAAGCAAAACACCGATACTCATACCGGCCTTTAACGGAATATTTAAGATATTTAAAGGGTTTCCTTTTAAAGAAACAAAAGCAGTTCTTGCATTAGCAAGAGTATTCATTCTGATTCCAAACCATGCAACAGCATAAGAACCAAGAATACCAATTACTGACCATGCAAGAATTGTCAATACACCTTTAAGTCCCATATGCTGAAGGTATCCAAAATAAAATGCAATACACAGCGCAATAAGAACTTCTAAAACAAGCAAAAATTTACCTTGTTGTATAAGATAAGTTTTACATGTTTCAAAAATAGTGTTTCCAACTTCAGCCATAGCTTTGTGGACATCTAATTTTTTAATACGTAAAAATTCGATAAAACCAAATATCAAGCCGATAACAGAAATAACCATACCGATTAAAAGCAGGTTATAACTATGAGGGCTGATTGTTTTGATACTTGGAACTACCAAATCAGCTTCACCTGCAAAAGCAGGAACAACACCCAAGAACAACGCTGCCAAAGAAGCAAGCAGTGTTTTTGGAGCAGTCAACTTGTTAATCATAGTATCTCCCTTCATTAAATGTGAAATTTTTACGGATAATATTATAATCGAAATCCGCATTTTAAACAATACTGTAACAATAAATCATTCACTTATATTAAAGATAAGTTTAAAGATGGAAAATTAGATATAAATATGTTATAATTAATTATAAAAGAATAAATTTGGAGATTTTGTATGGTAAGATTGATTTTTCTTGTAATAATAGTTTTTATATATTCATTAAGCTACCAGTTTGTGAATGAACATACTATTACAAAAGAAAGCATCACTCAGGAAATACAAAAAGAAAAAACTATCAATGCTGTACAGCAGGCAAGACAGAAACGTTATGAAGCAGCAGAAAGAGCAATGCAGGGATATTAATACATATAAACATCATCCAGCAGCTTAATCTCATATTGAACTCCTGCAGGAATTGTAATATGTCCTCCTTTTGAAAACATTGCAAACAGCGGAGAGCCGATAATATTTACACCATAAACAACAACCCCGGCAACAGCAGTAAATGGTGTTAGAATTAATGTCCACTTATTCTGTGCAAGTTTTGAAGTGCCGCGCATAGCCTTTTTATAAAAGCGGCTTCCTGGCTGAATAGATTTTGCAATACCTTTAAGATAACCGCGTTTACCCTTTATATTATTAAAGAAAATCTTTTTGCTGTTAGCCTTGGTAATTTTTGCATTGATATAATAAGTTGCTCCTCTGAAAATCATCTGATCAGCTTTTATAACAATTAAACCACCGTTGCCGGTACCCTGCGGAGGATGGGAATCCACTACAACAGCTTTAAAGATTGTACCCTGAGGAATTGTGACATACCGCTGCGTTACAGGGGCAAGAGAAACAAAACTCATTCTTGCGCCAGCCTGTGACCAGTCAGACACTTTTGTTTTAGAAACTACTTTAAACTTAGTACCTTTTTTGATTTTAATAGCAGTAAAGCTTTCGGACGCTGCATCTGTTTTCGGGAGAGTCTTCTGAACTCTTCCGACTCTTGAAGAAGTTTCCCCGACCGGAAGTGATTTTGGAGGTTTATTATTTGTTGAGGAAGATACCGGTGCGGTTGTTTTCTTAGGCGGCTGAGGAGTTGAGGCAGGAACTCCTGGAACAGGAGGCAAAGCATCAAGCTCCAACTGTGAAGGATTATAGTTTTTTCTAATCTCCTCATCAACAGACATATCAAGTTCAAGAGAAAATGCGGGCAATGCCAGCATATAAGCTGACATTGCCAGACATAACAGTTTTGTATAAAATGAACAATTCATATGTTCACAACTTTCTTTTGACTATTTTAACAATTCGTTAATAGCTTTAGCTGCTTTTTTACCTGCACCCATAGCGTTAATAGCATTGGATTCTCCAACAGGAGCAACGTCACCGCCGGCATAAACAGTAGGAATATTTGTACATCTTGTTTCACCGTCAACAGTAATATATCCGCGTTTGTCTGTAATAATTTCCAACCCTTCAGCCTCAGCAGAACGCTGAATAATAGGGTTTGGACCTGTACCTAAAGCTACAATTACAGTATCAAGCTCCATTCTTTCAATTTTGCCGGTTGCAACAGGTTTACGTCTGCCGCTTTCATCAGGTTCGCCAAGCTCCATAACTTCAAGATCAACAGCTTTAACATAACCGTCTTCCCCAATAATTTCTTTTGGTGCGTATAAAAATTTAAATACAACACCTTCTTCTTTGGCATGGCGGATTTCTTCCAAACGTGCAGGAAGTTCTTTTTCTGTACGTCTGTATATAATATAAACTTCTTCAAAGCCTACTCTTACAGCAGTTCTTGCAGCATCCATAGCAACATTTCCACCGCCGAAGATTGCAGCTTTCTTGCCTACTTTTAAAGGAGTAGGGCTGTCAGGCTGTCCTGCGTGCATCAGGTTTACACGTGTCAAAAATTCGTTTGCTGAGAATACACCGTTAAGATTTTCACCAGGAACATGAAGCATCTTAGGAAGCCCTGCACCTGAACAGATGAAGATTGCATCAAATCCGTCATCTTTTAATTGTTTTAATGTAATTGATTTACCAACAATAACATTAGTATGGAATTTAACACCCATTTGTTTAAGGTTAGTAATTTCTCTGTCAAGAACAGTTCTTGGAAGTCTGAACGGAGGAATGCCGTATCTTAAAACCCCGCCGAGTTTGTGAAGTGCTTCAAATACAACAACTTCATGCCCTTCTTTTCTCAAATCAGCTGCGGCAGTAATACCGGCACAACCGGAACCGACAACTGCAACTTTTTTGCCTGATGGTTTAATTTCAGGCATATCAGCTTTTGTATTATCGCCCACATATCTTTCAAGAGCACCAATTGCAACCGGCAAGCCTTTAATTCCAAGAACACAGTTGCCTTCGCACTGCCTTTCCTGAGGACATACACGACCGCAAACAGATGGAAGCATGCTTGTTTCTCTGATGATTTCACCGGCTTTTTCCAAATTATTTTCTTTTATAGCCTGAATAAACTGCGGGATTTGAATATTTACAGGACAACCCTGAACGCATCTGGGATTTTTACAGTTTAAACACCTTGAAGCTTCAAGCTTAACCTGCTCTTCTGTCAAATTACTTTCTACAGGATCAAAATTATGTCTTCTCTGCATTTTATCCTGTTCTATAACTCTTTGTCTTTCTATAGCCATCTTATATCCCCTTCTTATTATTTATCGCTACATATATTGTACTTTAAACATTTCCGCTGCGCAAGATTTTTAAATTTTACGTAATATATGTTACCTCTATGTTTATAGTAAAGTATAATTATGGATATTGTATCAAAAAGTTTAAAGTCATTAGAATTTGATAAAGTACTGGAGAAACTTGCAGGTTTTACAAAAACAATGCAAAGCAGACAGCTTTGCCTAAACCTCCAACCGCACAATGAATATAGAACAATTTTGCAGGAAATACAATTTACAAAAGAAGCAAAAAAAATATTAGATATGCCGGCTGAAATTCCTGTAGAATTTGTAGCAGATATTACGAGAATTCAAAACAGTGCATCAGCAAGTTACCTATCGGAAGAAGAGCTTGTTGACATTGCAAAAACAATGCGTTCTTCAAGACTTGTAAAAAACTTTCTTAACGATAACGGTGAAATATTGCTAAAAGGTTTGGCATCCTGTTTAGTTTCCAATAAAGAACTGGAAGATAAAATATTCTCAACCTTTGATGATGAACTGAGAATAAAAAAAGACGCGACTCCGGAATTGAAGCGTCTTTTTACGGCACTAAAAGATACAGAAAAAAATATTAAAAATAAAGTTAGCGAACTTTTAAGTTCTGCTGATTTTACAAAACACCTGCAGGAAACAATTTACACAACCCGCGATGAAAGAATTGTATTTCAGGTGAAAGCTCCAAGCAAAAATAAAATTAAAGGTATCGTGCATGATGTTTCAGCAACAAACAAAACCTTCTATATTGAACCGGAAAGCATTGTTCCGCTGAATAACAGAATACGGGAAATTCAATCAGAAATTAATTCTGAATATGTAAAAATTCTTGCAGAACTCACAGGTCTTGTTAAATTTGAAATGAAAGAAATAAAACAAAGCGAAGAAATACTTGCAAGAATTGATTTTCATTTTGCTAAAGCCAGATATGCAGTAAAAACAGAAGCCTCTGAACCCGAGATTACCCGGGAGAGAATTATTAGCATAGAGAATATGCGGCATCCGCTTCTTATCGGAACAGTAGAAAATATTGTTACAAATAACTTTGAAATTGGCAAAGATTACAAATCCGTAATTATTACAGGGTCAAACACCGGCGGGAAAACAGTTACAATAAAAACAATCGGGCTTTTTATTCTCATGGCAAAAGCAGGGATGTTTCTTCCATGCACAATGGCAAAAGTCTATCCTTTTAAAAAAGTTTTTTCTGATATAGGTGATGCGCAGAATATTCTGCAAAGCCTTTCTACATTTTCATCACATATGACAAATATTATAGAAATTGTAAACTTAAGCGACAACGAAACATTTGTTCTCCTCGATGAAATTTGTGCTGGCACAGACCCGCAGGAAGGCGCAGTTCTTGCAAAATCCATTCTTGAAAATCTTGCACAGAAAGGAGTTTACTCAACCGTTACAACCCACTACGGAGAATTGAAAACACTTGAATATAATAATCCATATTTTAAAAATGCTTCGGTTGAATTTGACACCCAATCACTTAAACCTACCTATAAATTGTTGATAGGAATTCCGGGTCTGAGCAATGCAATATCAATCTCAGCAAACCTTGGACTTGATAAATCCATAACAGATAAAGCAAAAGAGCTTTTAAATTCCGGAAAAGACCAATCAATAATTGCTGTTGAAAAATTACAGGAAACCCAGCAGAAGCTGTCTGAAAACCTGAAAGAAGCAGAAGAACTCAAAGAAGATTCCGAACAAATAAAAAAAGAATACGAAGAAAATCTTTCTGCTGTCAAAAAAGACAAAAAGAAAACCATTAAAAGGATAAAAGATAAGTTTGATTATGAACTTCTTGCAGTGAAAGCCGAAATCAAAGATATTCTGGATGAACTAAGGCGTGAAAAATCAGAAAAAATAGCAAGACGTTCATATGCAAGACTTGCAAAACTTGAACAGGGCTTCAGAGAAAAACTATCAGAACACGAAGACAAAAACCGCTATGAAGAAATTAACTGGGATGAAGTTAAAATTAATGACAAACTGATTTTAAAAGATATTCACCAGCCGGTAATTATATTATCACTGCCGGATAAAAATAATAATGTTTTTGTCCAGATGGGCAATTTAAAAACAAAAATGAAAAAGGACAAACTTGCGCCGTATGACAAATCCTTTGAAAATAAATCTTCAGGTTACAAACCTTCAAGTTTTGAAAAATTTGAGTATAAAAGAATTAATATATCAAACAGGCTTGACTTACGCGGCTACAGAGTTGAAGATGCCCTTGATGATTTGGAAAATTATTTAGACAGAGCCAGCCTTGCAAATCTTTCTCCAGTCACAATTATCCATGGACATGGCACAGGCGCCTTAAAAAGCGCTGTAAGGGATTTTCTTTTATCATCCCCGTATGTTGCAAAATTCAGACCGGGTGAAGACGGTGAAGGCGGCGACGGGGTTAGCATCGTTGATATAAATTAGATAAATTATAACGAAAGCCAAAACATTTTCCTGAAAAATCTTCCTTAAAAAATAACATATTTAAAATTGTTGTAGATTTTGGAATATGTGTTAATATATAATTACTAATCAGGAGATAAAAATGGATTTAAAGCAAATAAGAAAAGATAGCGAACTGATAGATTTATTCTGCAATCTGGCAGAAATTCCGTCCCCGTCGCTGCATGAGAAGAGAGTCGCCGATTATATAAAAAATTATTGCGACCAGAATAAAATTCCTTGCGAATTTGATAGTTATAATAATGTTTATATTCATATTCCGGCAACTGACAACTCAAAACAACCTTTAATGCTCTCTTCCCATATGGATGTTATAGGTGATGATAGTCCTGTTGAAACTTACCTTGACGGTGATTTAATCCGGGCAAAAGGAAGAACATTAGGTGCTGATGACAAAGCAGGAATTGCTAATGCACTTTACCTTGCTAAAACGCTTGCAAATCAGGATATTAAGCATGGCGGTCTGGAAATTATGTTTACAAGAGATGAAGAATCCGGTATGTCAGGAATTAAAAACACTGATTTTTCAAAATTAAAATCTAAATATGTTCTTGTTCTAGACAGCGACAGCCTTGGACAGCTTATGACATCAGGCGCAAGCTATACTCTTGCAACAATCGAAGTTAATTCATTTAAGGGCGGTCATTCAGGAATAGACATTGCGGATAAAACACGCGAAAATGCAGCAAAATTAATAGCAGATATAGTTGCTAACCTTCCGCAGGGTGTTTATTATTCAGAAAACCACAAAGTAGTTACCTCCTGTAATCTTGGAGGAATTACATCCGGAAATCCTGATGTAACAAATGTAATTAATACATATGGAAAAGCTACTTACTCTATAAGAAGCTCAAGCAGAAAGTATGAAGAAGAATTAAAAGAGAGAATGCTCTTTGAAATTAATGACTTCAATAATGAATATGCCGGCGTTGCAAAAGCTAAAATAGAATTTGAAGAACATCTTCCGCCATTTGAAAAAAATGACGATGATTACATTCCTATTTTATTTGAAGCCGCAGCAAGAAAAGTTGGTGTAGAGCCGGAAATTTCATCATTCCATGCAGGTGCGGAAACACATATTTATGCAAACAATGTAAATGCACAAGGCGAGGCTTTCTCTCCATACCTTGCAGGTCTTGCAGATGTTTGCAGCATGCACTCTGTTGAAGAAAACGTTGATTACAAATCAATAATAAAAGGTCAAGAGCTTCTTTTGGAATTTTTTAAATCATACAACTCATAATAAAAAATAAAGTTATGTTATAAAAAGGCAGTGTTTAAAATTTAAACACTGCCTTTTTGATTTCCTTTTCATAACCCAAAACATCAGATTGCTAATGAAGTAGCTTCTATTTCGAGTTCTATAGGAGTTTCATCAATAACCTCAATAGTAGCTGCATTAACTTCTTTTACATTAACCACCTTCGGCACAGGAGCTATAGGCTTAGGAGCAGCGCTCACTTTAGCCTGAGGTGTTGAAGCCGCTTTTTTAGCAGCAGCTGCTTTTACCATTGCCGGATCAGGGTTTGCTTTAAGACGATGATAATCAGTCATAATCTTGCTTACGAAACGTTTTGTTTCAGCATAAGGGGGAACTGCTTTGTATCTTTTTACATTTCCCGGCCCTGCATTATAAGCTGCTAAAGCAAGCTCCATAGAACCAAACATCTTATACATCATTTTGTAGTACATAATACCACCTTTGATGTTATCGTTCAGAGAATAAGGATTTAACCCCATTCTTCTGGCAGTGGAAGGCATTAATTGAAATACTCCTACTGCACCATGATTGCTTCGTGCTTCATGTCTGTAACCTGATTCTGTTCTGGCAATACTTAAAGCGATAGCGGGATCAACTCCCATTTCAATAGCATGTTTTACTATTGTCGCTTTTACGGTGTTTGTGTCCGCAGCCTGAACTTGCGCAGTCAACATTAACACTAGCGTAATAGTGAATAGTAATAGTTTTCTCAAAATGTAATCCTCTGGTTGTAAATTGAAATCCTTAAAAGCAAGTGCACTCTCTCTTTTGTGTCAAGTTTTAACTTTTAAGAATGAAATTTATGCCAACATTCTAGAACGAAAAAAATTAAAATTCAAGTCTAAATTCGAAAACCGCAGCTTTACCAAGTCTGAAAACCCGCTTACAGCAATACTTTTCGCCATTTGTAAATTTTTGATTTTTAGTGTATTTTTTACAATTTTTGTTATATATGTAGCAATAAATGGATCTTAATTGATAAAGAATTTTGTTTCTGATAACATATAAAATTATAAAAGTTAAACAAAAAATGAAAGGGGATAATATGACTAATAAAAAATTAGCAACTATAGGTGTATTTGGAGGTTCAGGATTTTATAAATTTCTGGATAACATAGAAGAAGTCAGAGTTGAAACACCTTATGGAATGCCAAGCGATAACCTGTTTATAGGACAGATTGGAGAACATAAAGTTGCATTTATGCCGCGTCATGGCAGAAATCATACTATCCTTCCACATTTGTTAAATTACAGAGCAAACGTTTGGGCAATGAAATCCATCGGTGTAGAAAGAGTTATTTCACCTTGTGCTGCCGGAAGTTTGCAAAAACATGTAAAGCCAGGGGATTTTGTAATCTGTGATCAGTTTGTTGACTGGACAGACGGAAGAAAATCTACATTCTATGAAGGTCCTATTGTAACACATCCTTCAGCAGCAGACCCTTATTGCCCTGAATTAAGAGAACTTGCAATAAAAACAGGTAAAGATTTAGGCATTACTATTCATGAAAAAGGAACTGTGGTAGTAATTAACGGTCCAAGATTTTCTACAAAAGCTGAATCTAAATTCTTCACAAATCAGGGATGGGAAGTAATTAATATGACAGCTTTCCCTGAAGCTTATCTGGTTAAAGAATTAGACATGTGTCCGTTGAATATTTCATTAATAACAGATTATGATGCGGGATTAGTAGGGGATGTTCCTCCGGTTTCACATCACGAAGTTATTGAGGTGTTTAATTCAAACCTTGCTAACTTAAAGAACTTATTGTTTAAGATGATCGAGAATATTCCGGCAGACAGACACAACTGTGAATGTGCTTTAACAAAATCAAAATCACAATTATAAGGACGGTAAAAAATGACAAAAGCATTAATTGATGCAGTAAACAATATATTTCTGTTATTTTTGATAATAATTCTTGTAAGATGCCTGTTGAGCTGGGTTCCCAGTCTTGACTGGACCAGACAGCCCTGGTTTACAATCAGGCAGGTTGCGGACGCTTATTTAAATATATTCAGAAGATTTATACCGCCTATAGGCGGGCTGGATGCTTCACCAATTATTGCAATTATCGTGCTCCAGATTATTCAGTATGTAATAATCACTATATTGGTAATTTTAGGACAAGGCTTGTAAATGAAACTTATTTAATGTAGAGTTTAACTGTTATGAAAATTATTATATTTGGAGCAACAGAAGTCGGATGCCTTCTGGCAACAGAATTTTTTGAAGACCACGATATAACTATAATTGATAAAGAAGAAAACAGAACTGATGAATTTAATAAGCTGGATATTAGTTTTGTAAAAGGGAATGTCTGCGATATTTCGGTATTAAAGAACGCAGATATAAGAAATGCAGATATATTTATTGCCTGTACGGCAATTGATGAGGCAAATATTGTGGCCTGCCTTACGGCAAAAAAAATCAGCGGTATTAGAACAATATGTTTTGTAAGTAAAGAGGAATATAAAAATACTCTTTGCTTTGAAAAAAATAATCTGAACTGCGGAGATTTCTTTATTGATTACATTATCTGGCCTGAAGAGCTTTTAACTCAGGATATTTTCAGAATTGTAACTGTTGCCCAGGCGCTGGATGTTGAAAATTTCGCCGATGGCAGAGCCCGGCTTTTGGAATATAAGGTTACGCCTAACCTGAGTATTGTAAATAAAAAAGTTAAAGACTGCGGTTTTACTGAAGATACATTAATTGTCGGCATAACAAGAAACGGAGAGCTGTTTATTCCTAACGGGGAAACAGTTCTTTTGCAGGACGACAAATTAATTTTTATGGGAACATCTCATTCACTGGATATTCTGGCAGGAACATTTTTCCACGAAAAAGAATTTGTCAAAAATGTTTCAATAATCGGCGGCGGAACTGTTGGCACTATGCTTGCAAAATATCTTGAAGATTTGAAGATTAAAACTAAAATTATAGAAAAAGATTATGAACGATGCGAGTATATAACAGAAATATTAAGACATACCCTTGTTATAAATGGTGATGCGACAAACCTTAAGCTTTTGGATGAAGAACAAATCGGTCAGTCTGATGTAATTATCAGCGTTACAAATAATGATGAAAAAAATCTTCTTTGCTCCCTTCTTGCCAAACAGTTAGGAGCAAAAAGGGTTATCGCTAGGGTAGCCAAAGTTGTAAATATTCCGCTGTTTGAAAAAGTAGGAATAGATGTGGCTGTTTCACCGAAAAATTCCGCGATAAACGAGGTTAAAAACGACCTTGCGGAAAATAATGTAGATATACTTGCAACAGTAGAGCAGGGGCAGGGCGAAGTTCTTGAAATAGGAGTAAAACCTGAATTTGACGGGAAAAAAGTCATGGATTTGCATTTTCCTATTCCTGCTATCATCGGTGTAATACAAAGACGGAACAAAGTTATAATCCCTAAAGGCGATACCGAACTGAAATATGACGATACATTAATTATATTTACAAGAGCAGAGGACGGAGCCGCTATAAAAACCTTCTTTAAGGTAGGAGAAAAATGCGCTTAAGCTATCTGGCAAATGCAATAAGTTTAATAATGATGTATATAGGAATGGTAATACTATCTCCTATAATTATTGCTCTAATATACCATGATTTTTACTCTGTTATTCCGTTCTTATGCGCCAGTATAATTTCTTCTGCCGGAGGTTTTATTATAAGAAAACTGGTTCCGCAATCAAAAGAGCTCGAAAACCTTAATGACATAAAAAAAGCAGAAGCACTTTTTATCGTGGCAGTTTCGTGGATAATTTTCGGTATTATGTGCGCAATTCCTTATTTATTTTATGGGTTGTCGCCTCTTGACAGCTTGTTTGAATCTGTTTCCGGCATAACCACAACCGGCGCAACTATTTTGACAAATTTTGATTATCCAAAAGCATTTTTCTTCTGGAGATCACTGACACAATGGCTAGGCGGTTTGGGAATAATCGTATTATTTATTGCAATCCTTCCTCAGTTTGCGGTTGCCGGCAGACAGATGTTTTTCGCAGAAGCACCCGGACCTACCGAAGATAAATTTACACCAAGGATAAGAAACACTGCGTCTGCCTTATGGAAAGTATATGCAGGTCTTACACTGCTACAGGTAATATTGCTTGTATTAGCAGGTATGCCTGTTTTTGATGCAGTGTGTAACTCATTTTCAACCCTTGCAGCCGGCGGCTTCTCACCAAACGCGCAAAGTACAATGGGCTATCATTCAAATTATATAACCTGGATTATACTTATATTTATGTTCTTTGCAGGTTCAAGCTTTAACCTGCAATATAAAGTTATAATGAAAAAAAATCCGCTCCTGTTTTTCAAAAATGAAGAATTTAGAGCCTATCTCATAATGACGCTTGTATTTTCATCACTAATAGCAATAGTTTTGATAACTGAAAACAACTATTCAATATTCGGCGGAATAACACATGCACTCTATCAGGTTATAAGCATAGCTACTTCAACAGGAAGTGCCAGTGTAGATTTTGCACAGTGGGATTTTACAGCAAAAGTTTTATTATTTCTTGTAATGTTTATGGGCTCCTGCTCAAGCTCAGCAGGCGGCGGTATTAAAATGACAAGATGGGTTCTTGTCGCAAAGTCAATGAAAGCCGAATTAATGAGAATATTACACCCTAATGCAGTTTTCAATATAAAAATTGATAACAACAACGTTCCGCCTGAAGTTGTAAGACAGATAATAGTATTTGTATTTTTCTATTTTCTGGTGTTTGCACTTATAGCAGTGATAATAACACTTACAGAACAAAATGCTACAATAGGTCTTACAGGTTCAATTACAGCACTCGGTAATATTGGTCCGGGATTTGGAAAAATAGTAGGACCTATGGGCTCTTTCAGCTCTATACATTCAATCAGCAAAGCGCTGATGGTTACCGGAATGCTTGTCGGTCGTCTGGAGTTAATGCCGTTCCTGGTAATGTTCCAGCGTGATTTTTGGAGTTTTAAAGAAAATTAAAAAGGAGGATTATTCTATGAAAACTATTGGTATCACTAAATTCTTACAGCGGGGGGGGGGGCTTAAATAACGCCGGCGGGCATTTTCGCGCTTTGGGATTATCCCGTTCCGCATTTACGTTAGCGGAAGTTTTAATTACTCTTGGTATTATTGGTATTGTTGCAGCAATGACATTGCCTTCACTGGTTAACAAAATACAGGATAAGCAATTTAAAACTGCATTCAAAAAACAATATTCAGCATTTGCTCAAGCTATGCAAAGAGTTTATATAGAAGACGGAGAAACCTTCGAAAAAGTAGACTGGCTTCAAATGCCTGTGTATTTCTGCAAAATTCAAAATCAACTGAGAGTTATTAAATCCGGGATAAATTGCAAAGAAGTTCTTTCTGACACAAATTATGATTCAAATGATAATTGGCCTGATACAGGAAAAGTCTACTGGCATCAATCTAACAAATGGTATGATAAAAAAGGAAAACCTCAACACGTAAACACTGGTTATCAATATTTATCATATATACTGCCTGACGGGGCTATAGTGAATTATAATTGTTATAATCAAATATTTATAGACGTAAACGGTTACAAAAAGCCCAACACAATAGGCAGAGATATATTTTTTATGACCGTACAAACCAAAAATATGGTACCAACTATAATCTCAAAAACAGGCAGCTCCATCAGACCTAATGGATGTTCTGTAGATGGAGCAAACTCAACACCGGAATTAACCATAGATAATTATGAAGAAGATTGTAAAACCGGCACCGGGTGGGGATGTTCATTACTATACCTGACGGATTAGCCATACTGTATAGAAAAAACCTGCTGATTTTACATTATAAGAATGATTAAAATGAACAAATAATATGGTTTAATCGTTAGTATATTATCTGAGGATAACAAGCTTGAAAACTATCGATAAACTAAAAATTTTTACACTGGTTGGAGCACTTTTAGTAAGCTTTAATTTCAACCTTGCATATGCGGTTGAAAAATATGCTGTAATTCAAAAGGGCTCCAAGCTTACAATGGATGACTGTATTCAAATAGCACTGAAAAACAGCCCGTTGATTAACAAGGCATATTTCAATTATAAAGTTTCACAAAATGATGAAAAAATAGCAAAAGCCTCATATTTCCCGACAATAGGTGTTGGTACAGGCTATACATACAATTCCAATACGTCAAACAGATTTAGCAGCACTAATGACACATACAACGCACAAGCCTCATTAAGCCAGCTCATATGGAATTTTGGCAAAACAAATGCACAAATAAGAATGCAGAAGTTCAACAAAATTTCAGCACTGTTTAACTTTGATGATATTGTACTTGATACGATTTTCAGTGTAAAAACTAATTACTATAATGTACTCGCAGCAAAAGCTACAGTTGATATAAACAGAGCTTACGTACAGATAAATGAAAGAAACTACCAGAGAACAAAGGCTTATTTTGATGAAGGTATAAAATCAAAAATCGACCTTGTTAACGCTGAAGTAAATCTCAGTGATTCAAAAGTTACTCTGGTAGAATCAATCAAAGCATACCAAAATGCCATTGTACAGCTTAATAACTCCATGTATGTTGCATATACGCCGAATTATGAAATTTCATCAACCGAAACATTTAACTTTAAGCAAAAAGAAATCCCTGTAAATCTTGAAAAAATTTCAGAAAAAAGGGACATAAGCAGAACTCCGGATCCTGTTTCAGATGCTACATTAACATCCAAAGTAGAAAAAATGGACGTAATAGAAACCTTTAAATTCAAGCCTTTCCCATATACGTTTGAAGAATGCGTTGAACAGGCAAAACAAAACCGTCCGGACCTGAAAGCTTACAATGCAACTCTGGAAGCAATGAAACAGGCATTGTTATATATTAAACGAGAGTATTATCCGGAAATTTCTGCAAGCGCTGGATATAACTATCGTAACCAGTATAATATGAATTCTTTTAATGTTGGTTTAAATTTATCAAGTTCGGTGAATATTCTAAGCAAAAAATATGAAATTGATAACGGTAAATTACAAGTAGCACTTGCAAAAAATGAGATAGATTTACTTGAACAAAATATTTACTTTGAAGTACAAAATGCTTACATAAATATGGTACAGCTTGAAAAACAAATTCCGCTTCTTGCTGTAAAAGTAAAGCAAACATACGAAAACTTCGAACTTGCAGATGGCAGATATGCAGTAGGAATAGGTGATTACATACAACTACAGGACGCAAGGGTGAACTACAACAATGCACAGCAGTCATACGTTCAAACTGTTTATAACTACAACGTAGCAAGAGCAAATCTTGAAAAACTGATTGCATTAAAACAGGAAATTACAATAAACGTCGAGGATGAAAGATAATGAAAGCTAAAAAGAGTTATATTATTGCAGGAGCAGTATTAATCGCACTGGCAGGCTCAGGGTTTGCTTACAGTTCCATCAAATCAAGAGTAAAATATATAACAAAACCTCTTGAAAGGTGCACAATAACACAGGTGGTAGAAGCTTCGGGGACAATAAATCCGGTTAACACTGTTTCTGTAGGTTCAACCGTATCAGGTCTTATTCAGGATATATATGTGGACTTTAATTCACAGGTGAAAAAAGGGCAAATCCTCGCTCAAATTGACCCTCGAAACTTTGAAGCAACCGTCCAGCAAAATCAGGCTCAAATTAATAATGCTATGGCAAACGTATCAAAACTTCAAGCCATTGCAGATTATGACAAAAAAATGTATGAACGCTACAAAAACCTCTATGCTAAAAATTTTGTAGCAAAAAGCGAGCTTGATCAATATAAAAGTACATATTACTCTGATTTAGCACAGATAAGAGCAGCCCAGGCTCAGGTTAACCAATACAGAGCAAACCTTAAAACAGCTCAAACAAACCTTGGCTATACCCAAATCATAGCTCCTGTAGACGGAACAATTATTTCGAGAGAAATTGACGTAGGTCAGCCGGTTGCAGCAAGCTTTCAGGCTCCTGAACTTTTCACAATAGCTCAGGATTTAACAAAAATGCAAATTGAAGTAAGCGTTTCAGAAGCCGACATCGGAAAGGTTCAGGACGGGCAAGACGTAACCTACACTCTCGATGGTTATCCTGACAGCGTATTTAAAGGAAAAGTTACACAGGTAAGAATTTCACCTACAACAGTTTCAAATGTTGTAACTTACACTGTAATTGTAGACGTTAAAAACGATGATTTAAAACTTATCCCGGGCATGACCGCTAATGTATCAATCATTACAGATAAAAGTGAAAATGTAATGTGCGCGCCGAGTATTGCACTTAAATTTAACCCTAATACAGATGGAACACGTTACAAAAATCAGGGTATCTGGATTATGGAAAAAAGACGCCCTAAGCGTATAAATATTGAAACAGGCGCGAGCGATGATACAAATACAGAGATTATCTCTAAAGAAATAAAAGAAGGTGACAGAATAATAGTAGACTCATCACTTTCAAAAAATAAAGATAAGAAAAGACGCAGAGGTCCCGGACCATTCTAGCAGTAGTAAAGCGGAATACCGCCACCCGCAGCAGAGAATACAAGCTTAAGATAAATTTGAAGAATTTTCAGCAAAGTTAGAGGTAAAATGAGCCTGATAGAAGTAAAAGATGCTATAAAAACATATCAAACAGGAGAGGACAGCTTTAATGCCCTAAACTGCGTTTCGCTTTCAATCGAACGCGGTGAATTTGTCGCAATAATGGGCGCTTCAGGTTCAGGGAAATCAACATTTATGAATATGCTCGGCACATTGGATAAACCCAACTCGGGAAGCTATTTTCTCGACGGGATTAATATGCTAACCCTTGACGCCGACGAACTTGCAGAAGTAAGGAATGTAAAAATGGGCTTTGTATTTCAGGGCTTCAATCTTATATCAAGAACAAGTGCACTTGAAAATGTACAGCTTCCAATGATTTACAAAGGAATTCCGGAACCGGAAAGAATAGTCAGAGCAAAAAATGCCCTTAAAATTGTCGGTCTTGAAAAACGCGAAGACCATATGCCAAACCAGATGTCAGGCGGTCAGCAGCAGAGGGTCGCAATAGCCCGGGCAATTGTAAACGACCCGCCGCTTATACTTGCAGACGAGCCGACCGGAAACCTTGATACAAAAACAAGCGTTGAAGTTATGGAATTTTTCGTGAACCTCAACAGACAAATGGGAAAAACAATCGTACTCGTAACCCACGAACCGGATATTGCAGAGTACTGCGGGCGGATTGTACGATTTAAAGACGGAAATATTATTTCTGATGAAATAAACAAAAATCCTCACCCCGTAAATACAAAAATGGAGGATTATGTACTATGATAGATTTCAAATCTACACTTGTAATGGCAATACGTTCGTTAAAGATTAACAAAATGCGCTCAATATTAACAAGCCTCGGCATAATCATAGGCGTGAGTGCGGTTATAATAATGCTTGCAGTCGGAACAGGCGCAAGCAAAAAAATTGCAAAAGATATGGAATCAATGGGCAGCAACCTGCTTATGATCCGTTCCGCTTCTGCAACCTCAGGCGGGGTAAGAATGGGTTTTGGAACAAAACCATCTTTAACTCTAAAAGATGCAGATGCAATTGAAAAATCAGCCAGAGGTGTTCTTGCTGTTGCACCTTATTCCTCCGGAACAGCACAGCTTACTTACGGTAATCAGAACTGGTCTACAACCATAGGAGGAACAACTGCACCTTATCTTTTTATAAGAAACTATGAAATCCTGACCGGAAGAAATTTTATTCCGGAAGATATAAAAAACAACACGAAAGTCGCAATTATTGGAAACACAGTTGCAAACGAACTTTTTGGAGATGTTGACCCTATAAATAAAACAATGCGTATAGGTAATGTTCCGTTTAAAATTATTGCACTTTTAAAAACAAAAGGTCAGAGCGGAATGGGAATGGATCAGGATGATCTGGTATTCATCCCGATAACAACAGCCCAGAAAAAAGTTTTCGGAACAGACTTTCCAGGCTCAATAAAAATGATAAATGTAAAAGCCCAGAGCGATGAAGTTATGCAAACAACAGAAGAGGATATTGACGAAATTCTCACCAAACGCCATAACATAGGAAAAACTCAGGAAAAAGATTTTGAGATTAGAAACCTTGCAGAAATGCAGGAAACAATAAAATCTTCAGCAAAAACAATGTCAATCCTTCTCGGTGCAATTGCTTCGGTTTCATTGATAGTAGGCGGCATCGGAATTATGAATATTATGCTTGTATCTGTAACAGAAAGAACAAAAGAAATCGGTATCCGAATGGCAATAGGAGCGAAAGGCAGTGACATACGCATTCAGTTCCTGATTGAATCATTCCTGCTTTCGGTAATCGGAGGAGTAATAGGGGTTCTGATAGGTGTTACCGGAGCTAAGGCAATACAAATATTCTCGGATATGAGTATTTCCATATCAGGATTTTCCATTGCACTTTCGCTAGGATTTTCAGGTGCTATAGGAGTACTTTTTGGATACTACCCTGCTTATAAAGCATCACTTCTTAACCCGATTGATGCTTTAAGATATGAATAACCATAATCTACGCCGCAGTTTTCCATTGTATCAACCCGGTCCTGCTCCTGTCCGCATTCCCAAATACCGCTCTAAAAGTCCGCTCGTATACAATTATAGCAGAATTTTCCCGGACAATTATTTTTTCAATACTTTAATAAAGTCTTTTGCCATTTCCTGAAGAAAAGGATAGCGGTCTTTGTGATAGCCCATTTCAAGCATTTCTTTACCTGCATTATCTATATTATCAAGTCCGTTTAGAACTTTATAAATAAAGGAATAAAATCCTGTTCTGTCCGCACCGGCTCTACAGTGTATTAATACTTTTCCATCGCGTTTCTTAACATCATCTATTATATTCAGAAAATGTTTCACATCCTCAATTTTAGGCTTTTTCGTCTCAGTTGGAATAGAATGATATTTTATATTCAAAGCATCAGCAAGTTTTTCTTCATTAAAATCTGTTGCTGGAACGGTCAGAGTTCTGAAATTTATAATATCTGTAATATTCCGGTGTTTTTTAAGCCAGACAATTTCCTCTGCCTGAGGTTGAGCAGAACGAACCACATTTTTATCTATACGTTTATAATTATCTGGTTTATGATAACCTGTAAATGCAACAGAAGAAAATCTTATAGCCATACGATACCAAAACCTTGCACATAAAATTTTTTGCTATTACAAACTCTCAAGTGCAGCAATCTTCATTGCATTAAAATCAGGAGTTCTTCCAAGCCATATTTCCTGAGCTGAAATTGCCTGATAAATCAACATATCCAGCCCGTTTATAATTTTTAGACCAAGCCGTTCTGCATTTGTTAACAATACAGTTTTTTTAGGATTATAAATAACATCGTAAACAACACTCCCCTCACGCATTGTCTGCAAAACATTTGCCTCTACAGGTGTCATATCAGCAGAACGCCCAAGCATTCCTATAGGGGTTGTATTCACAAGCATGTCATATTTAGACAAATCTCTTACAGCATCAATCTGATAGGCTGTGAAATTTATTGCAGGAAATTTCCGGCGCATATATGCCATATAATCAAGTGCATTAGGAATATTTCGAGTATAAACGCCAATCTCCTTAACGCCAAGTTCAGATAAACCTAAAACAGCAGCCCTGCTTGCGCCGCCGGTACCAAGAAGAGCAACAGAAGCTCCTTCAAGATTAATTGATGAAGGTATAGCTTTTTTAAATCCCATAGCATCAGTATTATATCCTTTAAAGGTTTTATCAGGATTAATCTTTACAGTATTAACCGCACCTGCAATATCTGCATACTTGTCAACTTCCTGAACAAAAAGAGAGATAGGAAGTTTTAACGGGATAGTTACATTAAAACCGCTATAATTGTTGTGTTTAAAGAATTTAACCCTATCAACCAAATCTTCAGGATCTGTTTCCAGAATATCGTATGACGCATCAACACCAAGGCTTTCAAAACCTGCCTTGTGAATCACTGCTGAAATTGAATGTCCTAAAGGATAACCGATTAAACCAAATTTATTCATCAGCCTGAGCCTCCGTATTTTCTTCTACCGTACGTTTGTATCCGCATGTACGATTTGAACATTCTATTGTTGTTCCTTTTTTCAGAACCTTTTTCACAAGTAACGCCCCGCAATCAGGACATTCCTCACCGGTTGGTTCATTCCAGAGAACAAAATCACAGTCCGGATATTTATCGCAGCCAAAAAATACAGTTCCGCGTTTTGATTTTCTTTCAACAATAACCCCGTTACCGCATTTAGGGCATTTAACGCCGGTAGAGCGGCGGTATGGCTTTCGGAATTTGCATTCTTCATTTGTACATTCCATATATTTGCCGTAAGGACCTGTTTTAAATACCATATCCGAACCGCATTTTTCGCACTTTTCTTCGCATTTCTCAGCCCCGGCAGGCTGCGCCTGAGCGTTTTCAGAAATTGCGTTCATCGACATGACGGTTTTACATTCCGGATAACCGGAACATCCCAAAAACTGGTTTCCCTGCCGGCTTGTTCTTACAAGCATTGGTTTACCGCAGTTTGGACACATAACATTACTTTCAATGCGAACGCGCTCGCCGTTTTTCATAGCATCGTTAACGACTTCTATAAACGGACCGTAGAAATCTTCCAGGACTTTATTCCAGACCGCCTTCTTTTCAGCAATCAAGTCTAACTTGGTTTCCATACCTGCTGTAAATTTATAATCCATTACATCCGTAAATTGAGCCACAAGCTGCTTGGAAACAGTCCGCCCGAGTAAAGTTGGAGCAAGAGCCTTTTCAAGCTTTTCAACATAGCCGCGCGTTTGGATTTTTGTAATAATAGAAGCGTAAGTTGACGGACGTCCTATACCGTATTCTTCCAGAGCCTTAACAAGAGTAGCTTCGGAATATCTTGGAGGCGGCTGGGTAAAGTGCTGTTTAGGCGTAACTTTACGACATGTCAAAATATCGTCTTTTTGAAGATCAGGTATTTTTTCTTTAGGAGCATTGTCCTCGTCTGCTGTTTCGTTGTAAAGCTTTAAGAAACCGTCGAACATAACTTTACTTGTACTTGCTCTCAGAGTGTAATCTCCGGCTGTAATTTCAACTGATTTATTGGCAATAGTAGCATTTGTCATTTGTGATGACATAAACTTATTCCATATTAGCTTATACAAACGATACTGCTCATTTGAAAGATATTGTTTAATACTGTCCGGAGTTCTTTCAGGATAAGACGGACGGATAGCTTCGTGAGCATCCTGAACATTTTGTTTCCCCTTTGCATAAATATTAGGTTTCTCCGGATAATATTTCTCACCGTAGTTATTGAGAATAAAATCCTTTGCCATTGCCTGAGCATCATCGGAAATTCTTGTACTATCGGTTCTCATATAGGTAATCAAACCGACCGCGCCATTTTCAAGTTCAATCCCTTCGTAAAGTTTCTGCGCAATCTGCATTGTTTTTTGCACACCATAGCCAAGCTTTGATGAGGCTTCCCGCTGAAGTGTTGAGGTTATAAAAGGTGCAGTAGGTTTACGCTTTGTTTCGCGGTTTGTAATCTTTGCAACTTTATATTCTGTTGATTTATCAGCAAGAAATTCAACAATCTTTTGCGCTTCTTCTTCGTTATGGATTTCAACTTTTTTATCTTTATATTTTGAAAGCTCGGCTTCAAAAACTCCGCCTTCCTTTTCAAGTTCAGTATGAATTGACCAGTATTCAACAGGAACGAAAGCTTCGATTTCTTCTTCTCTTTCACAAATCATCCTCAGGGCAACTGATTGAACGCGGCCGGCTGAAAGGTGATAATTACCAAGCCTCTTCCATAAAACAGGGCTTAATTTATAACCTACAAGCTTATCAAGAATTTGTCTTGTCTGCTGTGCCTTTACCCTGTCCATATCAATGGCACGCGGATGTTCAACGGCATATTTTACGGCTTTTGGCGTAATTTCGTTAAACTCAATTCTAAAAACTTTATCATCAGGAACATTCAGAACCTGTCTGACATGCCAGGCAATTGCTTCTCCTTCCCGGTCAGGGTCGGATGCAAGAAAAATTTTATCACTTTTTTTAGATAAGTCATTTAATTTAGTAACAACTTTTTTCTTTTCAGGAATAACGACAAATGACGGTTCAAAACCTTTGTTAACATCAAAGCCGAGGACATTCTGAGGCAAATCCCTTATGTGTCCGAAACTTGCTTCAATTGTATAACTGTCACCTAAAATCTTTCTTATTGTTTTGGATTTTGCAGGAGACTCGACTATTACAAGAGCTTTTTCTTTTTTTGATTTACTTTTAGAAGCTGCCTGTGTGCTGTCTGCTTTTTCTGCCGCTGCTGCTTTTGCCATTTATATTCTACACCCTCTTATATCTATCACCGGTTACTTGTTTTATTATGCCTTTAAGCTCCATGGTTGTCAAGTTCGTCAGCAAATCAGCCGTGCTGATTTTTGTTAATGCCGAAAGTTCATCAAAACCTTTTTCTTCAACATCAAGAGCTTTATATATTTTCTGTTCAGCTTCGTTCAAATTTTCCGTTAAATCTATAGAAAGCTGCTGTACAGGGTTTATTTCCCAGTTAAGTGCTTCAAGAATATCATCGGCTTTTGTAACCAGAGCTGCCCCGTTTTTTAGAAGCTTATAAATACCCTCTGTATTAGGATTTGAAATAAGCCCCGGAATACACATCAGCTCTCTTCCCTGTTCCAGAGTAAGGTTTGCAGTTATAAGAGCCCCGCTTTTTAGTGAAGCCTCGGCAACAAGGGTACCGTATGAAAGTCCTGAAACTATTCTGTTTCTCTGAGGAAATCTGAACTTTAAAGGCTGAAAAGTCGGATAATATTCTGTTACAACAACACCGCCGCCGTTTTCAAGTTTTTGATAAAGATATTTGTTAGAGGACGGATAAATATAATCAAACCCGCTTGCTATAACACCGATTGTCTTTAGATTATTTTCCAGTGCCGCAAGATGTGCTGCGGTATCAATTCCGGCAGCAAGACCGGAAACGATGCAAATATCAGTATCTTTTAATTCTGACAGAATTTTATTTACAGCTTCCTTTGCGCTGTAACTTGCTCGCCTTGAGCCGACAACGGCAAGAGTTCTTTCAAAATTACAGGCTTCTATATCTCCTTTGTAATACAAAACGGCAGGAGGATTTGAAATTTGTTTAAGCATTTTCGGATATTTTTCATCCTCAAAGGCTAAGAATTTAATATCGCGGTTTTGTACTTCTTCAAGCGCTTTATCCGGATTGATTTTGTCACGCTCACGAAGAAAAGTTTCAGCTTTTCTTACACTAAGCCCGTCAATTTGCTCCAAATCATTCAAGCCTGCATTATAAGCCTCTTCTACATCTCCGAAATAGTTATAAAGTCTTTGAACAAATGCGCTGTCAATTTGTTCAATTGCCGAAAACGCAATCCAGTATTTATCTTTCATTTTCTTGTTTCTTCTTAATTCTTTCTATAAGCTTATTAACGTTATTTATTTCTTCCTGCGGCACGCCAAGAGTGACATAGTCTTCAAAGTATTCTACCGCATCTTCGTAATCACCTCTTGCAAGGAACAATATTGCGACCTTTTTATAAGCCTGATAAAAGCCGTCATCTCTTGCAATAGCTTTAAGGTAATTTGAAATAGCTTTGTCTATTTCATCGTTTGCTTCATAAGCCTGAGCAAGATAATAATAAATCCAGACATTATCTTCTTTGTATTCAAGAACATTTTCAAAGTTTTCTATTGCAACAGCGTAATTTCCAAGTTCAAAATGAACCTTACCCAAATCATAATAAGCATCATAATTTTCAGGCTGGGTTTCAAGGATTTTTTCAAGTTCATCTATAGCCATATCAAGCCTTGCATCTTCCATATAAAATCTTGCAAGCAGATGCCTCAAAACCATATTGTCAGGAAGCTCATAAACTCCTTGTGAAAGCAGTTCAAGTCCGTTTTCAAAATCTCTCTGCTTATAATAAATGTCAGCAAGATTTAGATAAACCTGCGGCAATTTCGGGTTTAATTCAATAGCTTTCAGAAAATTGTCTTCCGCTTTTTCTATATTACCCTTCTTACAATAGCATAAGCCTATATTATTATATAACTCGGCACTTGGATTTTCAGTTTCAGAAACTGAACTGAAAATATCAATAGCTTTGTCATACTCACCTTTATTATACAGCTCTACAGCTTTGTCAATTTTTGCGCTCATTTTATTTTCCTTATAATCCGAGTGTCATTTCTCCGTCGCTGCTGTCGCCTGAACCGATATTTCTTATTACAGTACGTGTATTACCTTCTGCATGGAAGTCTTTCGGTTTAAGCATCATCTTAATCTTATCGGCATAAATAGTTCTTACGCCCTGAGTAATACTTGAACGACCGGTAAAATATATATCATTAGGCTTGTTTGTAGTTTTATCCGGATAAACAGTAATTTTAGGACCTACAGCGTAGTAATCCTGGTACCATACGCGAACATTTCCGCTTGCACTGTAAGTATTTTTATCCTGGCTGTATTCTTGCACATTAGATTTCAATATAAGCTTCTGCCCGTCCTCCATTGTTGCATTAGAGGTAGTGTTGCCTGTTGCTGTAAGCATTTTTGTTGCTTCGCTATAATAAAATTTATCAGCAAAAGATTCGTTTGTTTTGTCTTTTACTCTGGCATTTCCAATGAGTTCCAGGTCTTTCAAATCGCCGTTTTTATTTGTTTTAATTATGGCTTTATTTGAAAAAGATTCAATATCTTTGTACTTAATTGTAACAGCACCGGTTGCAGTCATCACGCCTGTTTTTGTATCGTATTCCTGAACATCCGAGTTGATAACAACAATAGGAACTTTGCCGTCAAAAACTACTGACTGGGTATCACCTTCAGCCCTGACGATTTTTGTAATTAAAGAAACTTTTAAAATATTAGCTTTAACTTCTCGTTTTTTGTTCTTTTTAACTTCGTATGCGTAAGGTTTGTCATAAAATGTTGCAGTATCAAGTTTCTGTTCTTCATTCATATTAATATCGGCAGATTCCCCGACAACTTTCATATCGTCAACGGAAACTTTTACATCGCCTTGAAACTTAATCTTGTTATCTTCTTCGGAAAAAGTCTGGGTTTTGGATTCGATAACCAGATCCGACGCCTGTGCGATTATACCGAAAGAAAACATTATAACAGCTATACTAATTAAGAGTTTCTTCATTTTTTCTCCTTAACATCATACATTTTAGATTGGGCATGACCTATAATTTTAAAGTTATCATAACTTGGGCTTATTTCAACCGTATCGGCAGTGGCAAGGAATTGACCATTGCGGGTAATTCTTATATTGCCTTTTGCAACAATAGGATTATCAGACCCGGTCCAGGTAATCCTGTCAGCTTCAAGGGAAGTTCCGTCTTTAATAACAACCCTTGTATCATTATACATAATAATCTGGGTTTTCTTTGAGTTGTAAGTTCCTTTGCTGGATTCAAAACTCATAGAAACTTCATTATTTTCATCATAAAAATTTCCGATACAGTTATCAAGAAGAGCAACGCCGTTTGTGCTGTCATAAGTGCCGGTTTCACCGTAAATTTCCCAGTATTTTTTTTCATCCTTGGTTTCAGTAAGAATAATACCGTTAATCAGAGCTTCCTGCCTGTCTTGATTTACAGAAAGCTGGCTGCGGTTAAAATTATGGGTGATAATTCCGGCAGAAATAAAAGCCCACAGTAATATCCCGACAATTCCGGAAAATGCTATAATATAAGCCTTCTTCTTTTTACTCAGATTTTTCCAGTTCATAAGAAAATGGTAGCACGAAAAACATTAAAAGACATGTTTTGTAAAAAAATATCAAGTAAAAAAGCAGCGCCTAAGCACCGCCCTTTTACACATGAACAATTGAACAATCAATCACCCAAACACACCGCCTGAATGTAACTGTTGTTGCGGCTGTTGTTGCGCCAGAACGTGCCCGTGGAGTAGAAGTAACGTAAGTAAGCGTAGCTGCTATTGGTCTCCTCACCAGACCACAAGGAGAAGCTGGGTTCTGGTAAGCCTAAAGAAGTTGCGGTGCCTGATTCATAAGCCAGATTATTCACATCCTGTTTTGCTCCTACACTTGGGTTTCCTTTGTATATTGCGCTTGCCAGTTTTCCTAAATCTGCCATTGTAGGTAAATTATTTACTCCACCACATTGTTTTACTGCGCCTGCCCAGTAATCATTGTCATAGTAACAGTTTTTTATTCCCAATTCGTCTTTTTGGGCTTCACACTCTGCGTTTGTTAAAGGCGTTGGTGTGAACGCCGAACCAAAGCATTTACCATCTATTTCTATTGCACAGCTTGAACCTAAGCCGTTCGCGTTGAATAACGCCACATCATCATTCTGTTTGTTTGGACGTTTTTTGCCGTTTATCTCAAATACTGCTGCTACACAGCTTGCTGTCGCGTTACTCACTGGCTTGTTATCCTCTGTACTCCACGTATAGCTCTTCACAGGGTCTAGGGCTTCGCATTTTGTGTTATAAGATAGTATCATAGGCGTGCCATCACCGGTTATTATCCCCACATTAGGGCTACTATAGTCTGCTGTGTCACTGTCTTCCATCTTTAGATGCTTCCCTGTTTGGGTTTTAGATATTTCCCACTCTTTTCCGTCTAAAAGTGTTACTGTGTCATATGGCCAGCAATCTCTTATTTTTGTTGACGGACATACTTTCATTATTTTTAAATGTTTTTGAAGTTCTGCTACAAACGCTGCGGTACTATCATATGGTCCTATCAGACTCTGTGCTGCCATCTTCTCCGTTGCTTTCGTAAACTTATACTTCACTGTTCGAATTTGTTCCGCGCGTACTTTCTTGTTTATCGCTGCGTTCAAAGTCGGAAGCGTGATGGCTGCCACTACGCCTATTATTCCCAGAGTTATCAATACCTCCGCAAGCGTAAAACCTCTTTTCATACCTGCAATTTCCTTTCTTTTTATTATCTATTATATATTATAACTTATACTTTTTCAATATTTAGCTTATATTTACTTAAGATTTTGCCACTAAAAAATCAGCTCGCTAGTTAAGGCTGCTGACTTCTTTCCTCTTCTTTTGCAGGTATGACACTATGATTAGGTTGCCCCCCCCCCGGAAAGTCTTGCTATTACTGAGTTTTTCATAACTTAATCTCCTTTTTTAGTTGTAATGTTTATTTTTCTTTTTTAAGGGAAAATATTTATTTTCTCAAACACGCTCTCACTCCGTTCCCGCTATCGTTTCGAAAACAAATATTTTCCCTTATTTTTCTATTTGTTTTTCTTTGGCTTTGCTTGTTGCTTTTTATTCTAAGTAACTATAAAACTTTTTGAGGCGATTGCAGAAGCAGCGCGAGAGCGTGTCCGAAAAAAGTTTTTGTTACTTAAATGTGCTGACTGCTTCTTTTCCGTTACCAGCTTGGCGCTCTGATTGCCACTACTGATGTTTAGTTTTTTCCTCTGCTTTTTTATTATAACATATTGACTATAGTTCTGCAACTTCAATGTTCTTAATATAAATCGCACGGATATTATGTTTGAGATATAATTAACAAAGGAGAATCTTAGTTTTTAAGAAAAGAGGTATTTATGGCTATCAGATATGACGCCGGGGAAGTCATAACGGCAATGGTTACGCCGTTTGATAAGAACAGAGAAGTTGATTACAACAAAGTGGAAGAACTTACCAAATATTTAATTACACATGGCAGCGACACCGCTCTTGTTGCCGGGACTACAGGTGAAGGTCCTACTCTTACCCATGAGGAAGACCTCGAAGTACTGAGTACCGTCAAGCGTGCAACTGCAAATAAAGCAAGAGTTATTATGAATGCAGGTTCAAATTGCACAATGACCGCCTGCCGAACTGCAAAACTTGCTCAAAAAGAAGATGTTGATGCAATTCTTTCAGTTGTTCCTTATTACAACAAGCCAAATCAAAAAGGTATGATTGAACACTTCTCTGCAATTGCAAGAAGCACTGATTTGCCTGTAATTATTTATAATATCCCGTCACGAACAGGGGTTAATATTCTGCCGGAAACAGTTGCAAAGCTCGCAAAAGAATTTGACAACATAGTAGGCATTAAGCAGAGTTATCCTGATATGGATGCAGTCACTGAAATGAAACTTGCCTGCCCTGATGATTTTTCAGTATATTCCGGAGATGACAGCCTTACGCTTCCAATGATGTCGCTGGGCGCAAGAGGGGTAATTTCTGTTGCTTCGCATATTTTCGGACCGGAAATTAAATCTATGATTAGAAATTACAAAACAGGAGAATTTTTAGCTGCATTAAATATGCACAAAAAATTATATCCGGCTTTTAGAAAATTCTTTATGGCGCCAAATCCTGTTCCGGTTAAAGCAGCACTTGCTCATAAAGGTATTATTGAAGAATATGTAAGAAGACCTCTTGCTGAACTTAATGAAGAGGAAAAAGCTGATTTATTCAGTGTTTTAGATAGTGTAACAAATGATTAGCCCGCTCAGGCTATCAAATTTTATAACAGTCTTTAATAAAATTAAAAACAAGAACATTTATAAGAGGATAAAAAAGTGAAAAACAAAATTATCATGTTTTGGGCAATTGTACTTATTGTAATCGCATCAATAGTTACAATTTTCGTAAAACCAACAAAACTCGGGCTTGATCTTGTCGGCGGGTCAAGACTTGTAATCGAAGCCGAAACAACAAAAGCAATCCCGCAGATTACGCAGGATGTTATGAACCGTTTACAGTTCGCAATTGAAAACAGGGTAAACAAACTCGGTGTTGCAGAAACGGTTGTTCAACAGGTAGGTGAAAAAAGATTACTTATCGAAATTCCAAACGTTACAGACTTAAAAGAAGCAAAAGCATTCTTAGGTGAAACTGCTCAGCTTGAATTTAAAAAAGAAGGTAAAGGTCCTAACGGAGAACAAATTTGGCTTGAAACAGGGCTTACCGGTCAGGATCTGGCTAAATCAACACTTAGCACTGATTCTACAGGGCAATGGGTTGTTTCTTTGGAATTTAACGGAGCCGGATCTAAAAAATTCGCGGACTTAACTCGTGATCTGGTTGGACAGCAGATGGCAATCTTTTTTGACGGAGAACTTCAATCTGCACCTGTTATAAGAGAGCCTATTTACGGCGGTAAAGCTCAAATTTCAGGCGGAGATAGCGGATTTGAATATTCGGAAGCCGAAAGAATGGTTAACCTCTTAAATGCAGGTGCTCTTCCTGTTCCGGCAAAAATAGTTGAAGAAAATACCGTAGGTCCTACTCTGGGGGCAGACAGTATCGCTAAATCAAAAGTTGCCGGTATTATAGGGCTTTCAATTGTAATGCTGTTTATGATTGCTTACTACAGACTTCCTGGATTAATTGCCGATGTGGCTTTGCTGATTTACAGTTTAATACTATTTGCTCTGTTTAAAGCAATTCCTGTTACTTTAACTCTTGCAGGTATTGCAGGCTTTATCTTAAGTATCGGTATGGCAGTTGATGCGAATATTCTTATTTTTGAAAGAACTAAAGAAGAATTAAGAGCCGGCAGAAACTTATTTACTGCTATTAATTCCGGATTTGACAGAGCATTTACAAGTATTTTCGATTCAAACATGACAACAATTATCACCTGCGCAATTCTTTATCTTTTAGGTACAAGTATTGTTAAAGGTTTTGCTTTAACTCTGGCTCTGGGTGTAATTGTTTCAATGTTCAGTGCAATTACAATCACTAAAAACTTTATGCACTTAATCTTCGGAACCGGCGAGCTTAAATATCCGCAGTTATTCGGTTTGCATAAAGATGAAATCGGCAAAAGTTTTGAAGCTACTGAAACAAAACGTGAAAATGCCCGTTTCGGAATTTTAGATTAGGAAAATGAGGTAATTAAAAATGACAGATATAGCAAAACACGTAATTGATATTGTTAAATACAGAGTAGTATGGCTTTGTATTTCGGCAATCTTACTTCTGCCGGGAACTGCTGCCCTTATCTATTCGGCAATACATAACGAGCACCATATTCCTTTGAAAGTTGGTATTGATTATACCGGCGGAACAATTCTCCAGTATGGAGTAAACCAGAAAATTGATAATAACGATATAGCAAAAACACGTGCAGACCTTGAAGCTGCAGGAGTAGAAAATCCGCTTCTTCAGGTTGTACATGCAAATGCCGGGGCTGATTCAAAAGAAAATAGTAATCTTCAAAATATTATTTCAATCAGAACTAAATTTATCGGCGAAAACACTGATGGCGTAAACAAAATTACTGAAGTTTTATCAAAAGATTATACAAATCCGGAACTTATTTCAGTAAGTTCTGTGGGACCAACTTTAGGTAAGGAATTATTTAAAAATTCATTACTTGCTTTAGGCTTAGCATTTTTAGGCATAGTTATTTATCTTTCAATAAGATTTAAGTTTGACTATGCACTGGCTGCCATACTTGGGATTGCTCATGATGTGTTATTTGTTGTGGGCGCGTTTTCTTTACTTGGAATTTTTTACAACGTTCAGATTGACGGTTTGTTTATTACAGCGATTTTAACGGTTGTAGGGTTCTCAGTTCACGATACTATCGTTGTTTTCGACAGAATTAGAGAAAACTTAAGATATTATTCCAAAAAGATGTCTTTTGGCGAAATTGTAAACGCTTCTGTTAACCAGACACTTGCAAGAAGTATTAATACATCATTAACAACTCTAATTACATTATTGGCGTTATACTTCTTCGGCGGTGTTACAACAAAAGACTTTGTACTTGCAATGATTTTAGGTATCGCAATCGGAACATACTCAAGTATATTCTTCTGTTCAGTCCTTGTTGACTTCTGGGAAGACAAGAAAAACAACAAGACTCCGGCTTCAAAATCTGCTGCACTTGTTTAATAAATAAAATAAATAACAATAATAAAAAAACACAGATTAATAATCTGTGTTTTTTTATTTTCTTTCCGGAACAAATTCCAGAATATCATTTATACTGCAATCAAAATAAATACATAATTTGTTAATAATATCAAGACCGACATTTGTTCGTTTTCCTCTGACAATATCTGACAAAATAGATTGGCTTATCCCGGTAGCCTTATGAATATCAGTTGCAGTTGTATCATTATCCCATATTAATTGTCGTAGCTTTATTTTTATCATTATAACATTATAATCGTTATTTTCGTTATATTGACAATTTTTATAAAATAATATATAATTATACTATATATTATAAATTTTTATAATTATTTATAAATTACTTGTTAAATTATTTTATTTGAAAGGTTGTTTATGAAGATATATGGATTTACATTAGCAGAAGTTTTAATAACACTCGGGATAATAGGAATTGTTGCCTCAATGACATTACCTGCACTAATGAGTAAGTATCGTGCAAATGTTACAATAACTAAGTTACAGAAATTCAATTCTACAATGGCACAGGCCCAGCTTCGTTCAATAAATGACAATGGAGATGTTGACTGCTGGGATTGGGTACCTGCGGATGGAGAGAGTAACAACAAAATACTACTAAACTGGTTTAACAAATACTGGACACCTTATCTTAATAACATCAGAATAATAGACAGAAAAATTATAAAAGATAATAAACTTGCAGATGGAGGAATAACCTTTATACTGGGAGATGGCAGCGTAGCAAATATGAGCGGATTTTCCGGCGGGTATATACATGTTCACTATTATCCGAATTATAAGACTTTTATTGAAGAAAAAACAGTAGAGGGAGTGGATGATTTTATATTCGGGTTTAACATATCAAACTCCAAACGATTCAACACTTACGGAAGTCAACAAAAAGATGAACAAGAATTAAAATTCAATTCAAATTATGGATGCTACACAAAAAATCCGGTTCACGCAAAAGCATATTGTGCAAGGCTTATACAGTCAAACGGCTGGAAACTTCCTCAAGACTATCCGTATAAATTCTAATTAATAACTGCCCTGATTGCTGAAATCATGCCAGCTTCACAAGCAATATTCTTCCCGGCAATATCAAAAGCTGTGCCATGACCGGGAGAGGTTCTTATAATATCCAAACCAATTGTCATATTAACTGTTTCGTCACCGGCAACAGTCTTAATCGGGATTAAACCTTGGTCGTGGTAATTTGCAATATAACAATCATAAGGACAGCGTTCTTTGTTATAAAATGCCTTTCCTGCACCTACAAATAAAGTATCTGCAGGAAGCGGTTTTGTAATATCAACGCCTAATCTGCAAAGTTCTTCTGATGCAGGAGTTAATATTTTAATCTCTTCTTGTCCTAATATTCCGTCCTCACCTGAATGCGGATTAAAGCCGCACAGTGCAAATGAAGGATTTTCAATGCTAAAATGCTTGCAGAAAAACTCTTTCAAATTCAAGATTTTTTCAATAACAAGTTCTTTTGTAAGACTTATTTCTTTAAGAGCGCAGTGCCTTGTCAAAAGCAAGACCCTAAAATCTTCGGCAACAAAAAGCATTTCTGCAAGCTGTCCGTTATGTGCAAGAAATTTCTGCAAAACTTCAGTCTGCCCGTTAAAAATATGTCCGGCAAGGTGAAGCGCGTTTTTGGCTACCGGCGCCGTAACAATTGCCTTAGGATTTATATCACAAACCTTTTGCAGTGTATTGAAAGAAAAATCCCCGGCATCAGCCGTAATCCTTCCCGGTTCAATCTTATCAGCATCAAAAGGGATTTCAATAATTTCATAGGCACGTTTTAAATGACCGTAAAAATCTAATATTTTTTTATTAGAAACAAGTACAACTTTATCTTCAGGCAAATCAAGTTTATTCAGAGCCTTAATGGTAATCTCTGCACCAATACCGTTAGGATCACCTGTAGTAATTGCAATTTTTTTACTGTAGTTATTCATGATGCTCAAAATATTTTAAAATATCAATAAGAGTATTAACCCCGCCAAGATTGCCTGATTTTGTGACAATCCACTGCGCATTATGGTCAAGACTTAATGCGATAGCCGGCGCAACCTCATCAATAAGCTGCAACTGGGTTGCTCCTATTGCAGAACAGCATTTATATGAGGTTTCCCCGCCAAGAGTAATAAGAATTAACTCTTTTTGCGCCACAACTTTCTGAGTCAGCTCAGCAAGAAAATCTGTAATTACGTTCGCAAGGTTCGCCTTGGTAAGCTCGGCATTTAGTGAATCCTCGGAAAATCCATCAAAATCTCTCACAAGTGTTGATGTATGAACAACAACAATATTATTCTGCCCCAGATTATTAACAATTCTGTTAACGATTTCATCACTTACACCGGCAAGAACGGTTTTCATATCAAGATTTATAACAAGCAGGTTTTCAAACTCATCAGCTTCTTCAAGTTTTTCAATCTGATTTGCTGTAATTTGTGTAGCACTGCCGGAAACAACAAATTTTGGAAGTTCAGGAAGCGTTTTTGTAATATGTTCGGATTTAAAATCAGAAAACCACAAGTCACTTAAAACCTGTGCTGCCGCTGCTGTACCGGTTGGTAGAATTCTATATTCTGATTTATCCATAGCAAGAACAATCTGTTCAATGTCAACTGTAGAAACCGCATCCATTACAATGAGTTTTTTGCCTGATTTAATAAGATTATTCAAATCTCTTAAAATAGGTCCGGCACCTTTCATAATGGTAGAAAGTTCGATTGACCCGACTAAGTCTTTGTTTTCATCATGAAGCTGGGATTTCAACAGTGTAGGCAGATGTGATTCAAAAATAGGAGAATGCGGATCTCTTGCCATTTCGGTTCGTTCAATAGGAACACCTTTCAAAAGATGATAGCCGCCGACTGTTACTCTGGATTCTGCCGGGAACGCCGGTATAATAATAGAGGCATCCCATTCAAGAGTATCAAGAATGGCAAGCACTTCTACCGCAATATTACCTCTTATTGTAGAATCAATTTTTTTATAAAAATAATCCGGATTGATTTTTTCAACAAAAAACTGCGCTGCTCTTTGAGCTTTTTCAAACGCTTCATGCGGTTCAATATTTCTTGACTCAGTAGAAAGCGCCCAGGTTTGAGTATTTTTAGCATTTACCGGATCAATATCTTCACTGAGCAAAATTTGGGTGTTTGCACCCTTTAAATGGAACTGTAAAGCAGTATCGTTTGCTCCGGTCAGATCATCGGCAATAATAGCAACTGTTGTAGAGTTAATTATCATAATACTTCAGCATCTCTTTTTGAACCTAACAATCTTATGCTTGTAGCTACTACAAGGAAGTTTTCTCTTTCATTGCCGGTAGCTTTATCAGTCCAGCGATTTTGTGCAATTCTGCCATCTACTGCAACCTGCATACCTTTTTTTACATACTCACCGGCAAATTCAGCCTGTTTATCCCAAACATCAACATTAAACCAGTCTGCAACTTCTGATTTTGTTTTGGAATCCCAGCGGTTAACTGCAACAGAAAAATTTGCTTTAACTTTTCCTGATTCAAAGTATTTTATTTCTGCATCGCGGCCGACACGACCGACTAAGACAACTGTATTCATCAATACCTCTTTCTTTGTAATAAATTCTTATAACATTTTACACTAAAAATAAAACATGGTTCTGAAAATACAGTTTTCTAAAGAAATGTTAAATAATTAAAACCATGGATAGTCATCCTTAATTTCCCATCCATCCTGCTGTATCAAAGCTCCGCAGTAATAGGTATTCCTTGAAGATGCACATCCCCAGCCGGAGTGGTTCATAAGGGTATCTCTTGATTTATGTTCATATCCAAACATATTAAACTTTGAATTAGACTGTGTTAATCCCATTACAAAAATATCTTTTCCAAAAGTATTTGGCTTGTTAAATCCGTTAATATCAATAAATAATAAAATTCTACCGCCGTAATTACCTTGATAATTATCATAAACAAGCGATACAAGAGTTGAATTATTAACAATAAATCTGTATGTATTATCGTTCGGGGCATATGTCAATACGGTGCCATCATGGTAATACCAATTATAAAAGCACTTTTTTGAAGATGTTTTACCGGCTCCACAATCAGTAACAATTTTTATATAAGGTATTAAATACCTATGCGCAAAAACATTGAGAGAATCCCTCAGTTCAGATAAATCTTCACCATTTACGGATTGAGATGGTACAAACTCCCAACCGCTTATATCCCCGTAATCTTTCTGCGCCATTGTAAATGCTTGCAGAATAGTTGAGTATGATTTTTTCAGTTGGACAGCTGTAACCTTTTTTTGATACTTAGCGGTTAAAGAAGGTAAAGTCATAGCCGCAACAACACCTATTATACCTAAGGTTATCAATAC
>UMKE01016490.1_pt1 | contig 41413 bp, 22 predicted proteins | sample 1966231 | NCBI WGS metagenome assembly UMKE01 (sample SAMEA4836168, study PRJEB28245) | human gut metagenome | biome: gut microbiome; material: fecal sample | place: Denmark | collected 2008 | reverse complement strand
TGTTGTTTTTGTTGGTGCTGTTATTTCTATTGTTTGTGCATTATTATGTACTTCTACTTCAAAAGTTTTAACTATTTTTTCTGGAATTTGTTTCGTTCCATCTGATAAAACATAATTTGTGTCATAAGTAACCGTTATTTGTTGAGTGCCAATTTTTGTTTTATCATAACAGATATCATTGCACTAGTTAAATTTACATTTTTAATAGTAGTATCTTTATAAACAAGTGTTAGCTTTCCACCATTTAAATTCAAATCTGTATTATAATTATAATCAAGTTTTGTAGGTGCTATGATTTCAGATGAAACAATGTAGTTATATGCTTCAACATCAATTGTTGAATCTGCATTCTTTCCACCAAAACTTACTGTTAAATTTTGTTTTACACCTGTTTTTGTATTATCAAAATTTGAAACTTTAACACTTCCATCTGGTAAATTAATAGTAGTAGAATTTCCACTTGCTAATAAAACCTTAACTTTGGCACCTGTTAAATTTAAATCTTCTCCTCTTTTATATACAGTTTTTGTAGGCTGGCTAATTAAGCTAACACTACTAATTGTATCATTTACAATAATTGTTTCATCAGCTGTTTTATTTTTATAAGAAAATGTAATAACCTGAGTTCCCTTAATTGGTACAACTCCATCAGCTGATGTTTTAGTAAATTTGTTAGAATTTACACTAGCTACATTTTCGCTAATTGAAACACCATCACTAGTGCTTGTTAAATCTTCTGTTGCTCCACTTCTTTTGGTTGCTGTAAGTTTTAAACCTGTGAAATCTAAGTTATCTCCGTGGCTATATTCAATAGTATTCATAGGAGATGTAACTGCTAATGAATCAACAGGATCATTTACTTTAATATTAAAAGTTGTTGTTTTGCCAGAATAGCTAATTTTAACAACATTATTATTAATATTTGCTATACTTCCAGAATCTATACTTACTTTGGGATCAGTCATACTTACATCTTCGGTACTGTTATCACTATAAGTAACTGTAATAACACCACCAGCTAAATTAACTGTATCTCCATGATCATATTCAGTTTTACTAGGTTCATCTTTAACTGCTATTGATGTAACAGTTTTACTTTGCTTTGCAAATCCGTCAAACTTTAAGTATGATAAATCTGTACTGCTTTGTTGAGTTGGATTACCATTTTGTTCGTCTGCATCCCAAATGAACTTAAATCCATCTGTAGCTGCAGTTGGGCTTAATGAAAGAATATCTTCTGTTAAATCATCATCTGTTAAAGACTCATCTGTCAACCTAAATGTCATTGTATAAATAAGCATATACCCATCATAAGTACCAGAATCATCCGGACCATAATCAATTGGATTTTCTGGTGCTCCTGTGTTTGGTATTAATCTAAATGTCGAAGCTTTTGTATCAAGATATGATGTTGATGACATAAAACTTGTTGCATATGCTGACTCTTGATTTATTGATTGTGCCAATGAAGTTGCTTTCTTTTTAGTGCTCTTATTGGCTGGTTGAATTTTTGTTGAATCATATTTAAGTTTTATATCAAATAAATATGGCCAAAAATCTCCAACAAATGCAAATTGCACCTGAAACCATTTTCCATTTGCACTAGTTTGAATATCAGTGCTTTTTCTTATTACAACAGCTGGAGTTTGTGGTGTAGATGCAGCTTTTGAAACTGTCATAAATAATCCCAATGGAGAAAATACCTGTGATAAAATCATTATAGTTGTAATTAATGCTATTATTTTTTTACTAAAAACTTTCTCTTTTTCCATTTTTACATATCCTTTCTTATTTTTTATATTCTTTAACTGTTTTCATAGTGTCATAATAAATGTTTATATATGTAAGATCTTCACCTTCTATTATTCCGTCCTCATTCAAATCATACGATAAATTATAATTTTCATTATCTGACATAACATCATAATAAATATTTATATATGTAAGATCTTCACCTTCAACAATTCCATCCTTATTTACATCACCGTGGTATTAATTCAACATTATCCAAATCTATTTCATCATTTTCATTTACTTGAATTGTTGTAACAATGTAATCTAAATAAGCAACTTTATCAATTAACACATCATAGTTTCCAGGAATCACTTTAATTTCATATGTTCCATCTTCATTTGTTTTTTTATTTAATACAGTTTTATAATTATCTAGCTCATCGTGGCTCGATATGTTTTCCCAATCTATTTGATCTGAATTGTTGTATACTTTCACATCTGCAATATGAACATCATTTGAATTAACTGTATGTATTGAACCTTTAATAGTTCCATATGGCCTATGAATTGTTATTTTGTACGTTTTAGTTGTAACTTCATCTTCTGCCGTTACTTTCAGCTCTATTACTGTATCTGGTTCGCCTAATTTATTTAGTACTATTTCGTTTTTTAAATCGTCCAAACTTGTTTCTTCATATACAATTGTTGAACCATCATCTTCAAAAACTAAATTTCCATTTTCATCGTGTTTAGGTTGCTTAATTACTATAGAAGATTTTTCATCATCTTTAGTAACTTCCAAATTGACTTTATCCACATATTCAAGCAATTCGGTTGTATATTCTAATGTATTTTTATCAAAGCTAGGATTTAAAGCATATTCTTTGTAATTTTCATCATCTTCATTACCATTGCTTAGTTTTATATTAGATAAATCTGCATTTCTTGATGCCGATTTATCTGTAAAACGAAATGTTGACTGATTTTCGTAATATGTACTACCATCTATAATTATTTTTATTCCAGTTTTGGGCGATGTTGTATCTGATGTTTCCAATTTAAAACTACTTATATCAAATTTATCTAATGTTGTTCTAAAACTTAGTGTTCCTAATAAAACACTTCCAGATGAATCAACAATCATTCCAACATTTTCTTTATTTTTAATATGTTCAGATTCTGAAATTGGCGGATTGAACGAAACAACCGCTCTCATTCCTCCTGTTGAAGTTCCTGTGTATGGAACTGTAAACAATTCCAAACAATCAGAAAATTCAGATTCAAACTTAAAAAACTCAGTTTCATCATCTGTATAATCATTTGTAGTTATATTAGATGGTGCAAAATGTGTTCCATCATAAGAAAATCTAACATCAAACCCTTTAAACTCAATTTCATGAGCCCAGAGCTCGAATATAACTTGTTTATCTTTACCCTCAATATTAGTAACTTTAACTGCCCTCAATTCAAAAAATTGATTTTCTGTTGGCTCTACTAATTTAGATTCGGCAATTGAAACATTGCAAAAACATATACATAAAATTATTAAATTTATTATGGTAGCAATTATTTTTTTCGACACTTTTTGCAACCTAATTACCTCCTATATAAAACTTTTATAAAAATTATACACAAAAAAAATAACAAGCACAAACGCGCTTGTTACTCATTTCGACAAAATATTACAAACTATTTCTTACGGATTTTCGTATTTCAAATATGTTTTTTTTCAATTATTAAATTTTTATTATTTTAATATTACAATTAATAAAAATAGTTACATTATTATATGTAATATTAATTTCCCTAGCAATTCTTTTTTTTACTGAAAAAAAAATATTTAAATAGATTTTACAATTTTTTTCTATATAATTTTTGCTTCATATAAAAATCAGTTAACAAAATAACCAAACTTTTATATTTATGTTTCATATTATAATAACTTTAAATATTACACAAGGTTTTTAATATTTTGCATATGGCATTTTTATAAAAAATTTATTTATCAACCACTACACTATTAACTCTAGTTATTTTATTATCAGATATTCTTACTTCAACAGTATTTTCTTTAGAAGATATATAATAATAAAACTCACCTTTTCGCTCTATCTTTAAAATTTCTAAATCTTTTTCATTAACTTTTTCACCAAGTTCCTCAAATTTTTTTCGAGCAACCTTTAGAGCTTTTTTCTTTTGCTCATCGTCATTTTTATTACGGATTTCTGAAGTTTGACTACTTTCATCACTTTTTGGCTTAAAATTGTCCTTTAATGTAAAAAAAGCTGTAACTTCAATAATCCCTAGTACAATTACACATATGGCAATTTTAACATTTCTTCTTCTGTTATTCAATTTTCTAATTTTACTTATTCTTTCGTTTTCTTCTTTCATATTTTTGTATGATATATTTTTATAAAATACACATACTTTCCTCCTTTTCTAAAATATAAATTTATTATAACAAAGGAGTTTTATTTTGTAAATAAATCGCCTAACAATATTTTATTGAAACTGATTTTTAACTTGCTTAATTTCATCTCGAGTAGCCTGTTCTACTGGAGTATAATACCCATTTGCCATAGCAACTTTAAATAATTCATATTGAAAACTTTCATCATTATTACGGATTTGCTGAATTACTTGCCTTATTTGTATATTTTCTGTTTCTGCTATAACATTTTGATATCTGCTTAACATCATTTTAATATTACTCAAAACATCGTTAACCATAGTTTTTTCATCCATTTTTACTTTCCTCCCACCTATAAATATAAAACTTAATTAAATAATAAAATTCTATAAATAACCATTACTATTCATTAAAAAAACTCAATAATTTTTGTTTTGTATTTAAAGCATCTTGTGCTGATTTTTTGAAAATTTGCTTAATTTGTGGATTCTCTGCTTGTGAAGCATATTTATCCAACTTTTTGTATAAAGTTTCATTATGCTCTATTAGTGACTTTAAATTTTGCAATTCAACCTGATTAAAATTTGACATACGCTCTCCTTTACTAAATTTATATATATAATTTCATTTACATATTATTATCTTCAAAAAATAAATTTATATACAAAAACCCCATATCAATTGAAAATACTACATTTTTTTATTGAAAAACGCCCAAAAATATGATATTATTGGTTTACTATAATTTTTTATTTAACCAAAACTTTTGGGGTTAAAAATTTATAGTACAAATTTTATAGAAAGGATGATAATTGTGATGAACCGGACTAATAAATCTTTTATGGACCACATCTCTGACAGTATCTGTTCCGCACAAGATGTTAAGTCAACATTTGTTTTAGCAGAAAAACTTGCAGTTATTGACGGTGGAAGACTTCTCTCACTAGACTACCTCGTTTCAGCAATACTATTTTATTACGATGAAGTATTCCCTAATAGTTTAGTAATCAAATTGTTTCCAGCAAAAGACTATTATGCACAAGTAATAAAAGATTCAGCACCTGAAATTTCTTTTGTAAATCTTACAAACGAAGCACCTCAATTTGGCTTAAACTATTATACGCCTGATATTCAAACCACACTATTCAATCGTATTCTAACAATTAAGACCACACTCACCGTTCCATTACTTCTGTTTACAATATGTGATATCTGCGAAAAAGAAGACTTAACACGACCACCAATACTATGCAAAGACAAGAAAAAATTCGAGCAACTATACACACATTTAAGCAAAAGTTGTGTTTATATGTATGCATACAAAAACAAGCTCGATATTCCAAGCGGGACCGACATTACATTCAAAGCAGCACGAAATGAGTATGACAAAATCATCGGAAGAACTGAAGAAATCAACCATATCTTGAGAATTCTCTGCAAAAAGACGAAAAATAATCCATTACTTGTTGGAGAGCCTGGAGTTGGCAAAACGCACATTGTTGAGGCCCTTGCGAAGCTTTTTACACAAGGACAAGTTCCCAAAAAATTGCTTGGCAAAAAAATTATTAGCCTCAATGTTACGGAACTCGTATCCGGAACAAAATACAGAGGAGACTTTGAAGAAAAGGTTAAAAACTTTTTGGAAAAGATCTACTCTAATGACGCAATAATTTTCATCGACGAAATTCACGCAATATGTTATAATGTTTCAACTGACTCAAATACTCTGGGAGAAATGCTAAAACCATACTTGCTTGATCCCAATTATTGCATTATTGGAACAACAACGGTTAAGGAATACAGACGCATCGAAAAGGATCCTGCACTAGCACGGCGTTTTGATGTAGTTTATATTTCCGAACCATCAGTTACGGAAACCATTGAAATACTTCGCGGATTGAAAAGAAACTATGAAAAATTTCACTCAATTACAATTACTGACAAAGTCATTGAACAATGCGTGAAACTTGCGGATCGTTACATTTCTGCAAGCAATTTTCCAGATAAAGCTATCGATCTTTTAGACGAAGCTTGTGCAAAAAAAGAATGCGACCGGAAAAATGGCAAAAACCTGTTATCCGTAAACGACCTCTATGCTGTCATAACAGAGAAAACAGGAATCTCGTTACTTTCATCCGAAAAAAAAGACATCTTCAAACTGGAGAAAACTTTAAAAGCCAAAATTATTGGACAGGATTATGCAATTTCAGAGATCATTCGAGCACTAAAGCGCTCCGCTTTGGACTTGCAGGATGCCAACAGACCAATCGCAAGTTTTTTATTTGCTGGAACAACTGGTGTAGGCAAAACCGAAACCTCAAAAGTTTTAGCAAATGAATACTTTGAAGATCCTAAGGCTCTCGTTCGTTTTGATATGAGCGAATACCAAACACAGGAAACTGTGCAGAGACTAACCGGATCCGCACCCGGATACGTTGGCTATAACGAAGGCGGCCAGCTCACAAATGCAGTAAAAAACAGACCATACTGTGTGGTGCTATTCGATGAAATTGAAAAGGCACATCCAGACGTACTCAATATTCTTCTTCAGATTCTTGATGATGGAAGACTTACAGACAACTCTGGAATAACAGTAAATTTCAAAAATACTATAATTATTCTGACAACAAACATTGGAGCAAAATCGGTTCAGACCCAATCACTTGGTTTCGGATCAGCAACTCCAGCAGACAACGAAAAAACTGTTATAAGCGAAATAAAAAAAACGCTTCGACCTGAACTCATTAATCGACTCAGCAATATTGTAGTATACAACCAGTTAACCACGGACGATTGTGAGAAAATTGTTGACATCTATTTGGCCAAATTTCAGAAAAAGCTTCACGCAAGAGGAATCAGATTCTTCTATTCCGAAAAACTTTCTCATTCTTTGGTTCAAAAAGGATATGACAAAACATACGGAGCACGTGAACTACGACGTTTATTCGAAAAAATCATTGTGGACAAAGTTGTAGACTTAATTTTAAGCACAAATACTACAAATATTCTCATTGATTCGGATTTTAATGTTTCTATTTAATCTTTCTATAAAAAGTACTAAAAAATCATACAAAGTTTAAATAAAATTTGTCAAATTAGGGACGAGGTAAAATTTCGAGTTTGCTTGAATTTTTTACCCCGCCCCATAATTTTATTATTAAACTTTTTACACTGCCCACATATCTTATTTTTCCATTGCTAAGGTTATCAATTTATCTAGCAATTCACTATATGATAATCCACATTTTTCAAACAATTGTGGATACATACTTATTGTTGTAAAACCTGGCATTGTATTTATTTCATTTAAATAAACTTTATTTGAATCTTTATCTACGAAAAAATCTACTCGTGAAAGACCTTTTCCGTCTACTGCTTTAAATGCTTTAACTGCCATATTTCGTATACTTTCAGTTTGCTCTTTGCTTAAATCTGCAGGCATTTTTGTTTTTGATTCTGGATTTGAATATTTAGCATCAAAACTATAAAATTCTTCTGCAGGCAATATTTCACCTAAAATAGATGCTTCGACATCCTCGTTTCCAAGAACCGCACATTCAATTTCTCTCGCGTTAATTGATTCCTCTACTATTATTTTGCTATCAAATTGAGATGCATATTCTATAAATTTTTCTACCTCTTCTAAGTTGTGAGCTTTATTTACACCAACAGAAGATCCTGAATTTGATGGTTTTATAAATACTGGCAATCCCAATTTTTTTTCAACTTTTTTACTTAAATCTTTTATATTTAATTTAATTTCGTTTAAAGATTCATCCACAAAAATGTATTCAACCTTTCCTTTTTTTACATACATATGTTTAACTTGCGGAATTCCAGCTTTTTCCAAAATTACCTTTGTATATGCCTTATCCATACACACACAAGACCCAAGTACTTTGCAACCAACATATGGAAGTTTTAATAATTCAAATAATCCTTGTATTGTACCATCTTCACCATATAGCCCGTGTAATACTGGAAAAACAACATCAACAGACTTTAATTTTTGTAATACATTTTCAATTTTAGAAATTTCAGTTGGCTCTTCCCCAACTTTTAAAATATCAATTGTCTCAATTTTTTTATCATATGAAAACCACTCACCATTTTTATCAATATATATTGGTATGATTTCATATTTATCTTTATTTAAATTTTTTATAACAGATGTACCAGAAACGACAGAAACATCATGCTCTGTAGACATTCCTCCAAAAATAACTCCAATTTTTAATTTATTCATAAAATCGCATCCTTTCAAAAATCAATTTCTTTTAATAGTATTCTAAATGAAAATCATAATTCATAATTTTATGTGTTTTTAATTTCAAATTCTTTTATTTATTTTCCAATATCCATTTCTATCAGATCCTATCCTTTCAACTATTTTAGTCTGCTTCAACTTTCGAATATGATTTGTTATAGCTGTTCGGCCAACAGAAAGCTTTTTGCACATCTGTGCTTGCGTAACCTTAGGATTTTTTTGTATCAAATACAAAATTTTATCATCTAGTTTTTCAAACATTTCTATCTGTTCACTTCTGTCCACTTCTGTCCACTTCTGTCCACTATTATTCTGTTCTGTTCTGTCTTCTTCATCCAATTCTTTCCAAAAAGTAACTTTAAAATCACCTCTTAGTGATTCAAATTTTGGCGCTGGCAAGTTCATTTTTATCATTTCATCAATCATTGTTGCAATTCCAGTATGCCTATTCTCTATAATGTTGCCATTTATTTCAAGTAATTTTACAATATTCTTATTTCTAGATTCTAACATAACATCTGTTCCTAATTCCTCTAATCTATTATTTCCATATAGATCTCCAGGATTAATTATCTCAATTCTATTTTTATATATTTGAACATATATATATGCACTTTCTCTACTTATGCTGTAATCTCTATGCACTAAAGCATTTGCAATTGCCTCTCTTAATGCTTTCATTGGATATTCTGGTATATCTTCTCTATTTCCATTTTCATCTATTACTACTTTTGTTGAAATATTTCTTCTTATAAAATTAAGAGTTTGTTCAAGCATTTCATCAATTGTGCCTTCAATTCGTCTATTATCATCAAATCTTTGACCAATCTCACCAACATCACCTAACTTAGTTCCAGGAATAACAACACAAGCAACAAATAATTGCGGTAAAAAACCCTGCGGATATTCTCCAAACAACATCATTCCTGATAAAGTTGGATAAGTTATTCCTGTACTATTTTCTATAATACCACACAGTTTTAAAATTTTTTCATCAGAAAATTTCGAAAAATTGGGCTTATCTTTTCTAGCCTTTTGTAAAAACAAATTAATTTTTTGTTTATCCAAATCCTCAAATGTTGCCCTTTTAATTGGTCTTAAATCCTCCTGGATTCCATCTTTATAACTTTGTAAACAATAAATTTCATATTCAGTCATAGGTTCATCAGAGTCTCCAATCCTAATATATGAACCCTTATGCATTCCAGCATTTTTATAATAACACGGCTTTTGAACTTGGGGAATTTCTAGTATTTTTACTGCCAATAATTTTTTTTCGTTATACATTATTGGTAAAAATTCTGGGCGTATTTTGGGTTCCATAGAATTTGTACACAAAGCTGTAATTTGCTTCTGCAAATCATTTACATCATATACATCTTGTTCTATAAAATTATTATTCTCATTTAATCCAAATATTATTATTCCACCACATTTATTTGCAAATGCAGAAATTGTATCATAACATTTCTTTGGAAAATCTATTTCAGCAGTTTTTGCTTCAAGCTGATCTGTTTCAGTCTGATACTTTTGCATATACTTTATTTTTTCTATTACCTCTTGCTCTGTCATAAAATATAAACCTCCAAATTTCATTAATTTTTTTACTTTTTCTCCAAATATTTTTTATATTATATATTATAAAAAAAAATAATCAATATAAAGTATTTATTTTTAACATTCTTTTTAGTAATTTTCTGCTTTATTTAAATATATACCCCCATATTTACAAATACCACCATAAGGTATATACTCCATATGATAGTGATAAAATCGAAATAATAAAGGAGGAAATTACTTATGAATAATTTAAAATTAACTGTAACAGGAATGGCTTGTGGAGGATGCGAAAAACGAATAATAAATGCACTAAGCCAAATATCAGGAGTTATAAAAGTAACAGCAAACCATAGTACAGGAATAGTTGAAATAGAATGTTCTCAAGCTTTAAACAAATCAGAAATAATTGAAAAAATAGAAGATTTGGGATTTGAAGTTAATCAATAATATTTATATAAAATCAGAAAGGAACAAATCAAAAAATGAAAAAAATAATATTATCTATAGATGGTATGACTTGCAGTGCTTGCTCTAATGGTTTAGAAAAATATTTAAATAAACAAAATGGCATTATAAATGCAACTGTAAACCTAGTAATGGCAAATGCCACAATTGATTATGATGATAATATTTTAAATCAAGAAAAAATCGAAAAATATATAAAACAAGCAGGATTTTCTAGTGCTGGAATATTCAAAGAATTTAAAATTGAAAAGTCCAATAAAAAAGAAAAAAGAAAATTCATCACATTTACAATTTTAGCAATTATATTAATGTATATTTCAATGGGACATATGATAAATTTGCCAATTCCAGCAATACTAAATCCACATATTAATCCACTTATCTACACATCTACCCTACTAATACTAACAATTTTATTTTTAATATATGGATATGATATTTTAAAAAGTGGTTACAAAAATTTAATTCATAGAATGCCAAATATGGATACTTTAGTTTCAATTGGTGTTCTAAGTAGCTTTTTTTACAGCGTTTATGGAATGTATATGACCTTAAAAGGAAATCATTCTTATATAATGGATTTATATTTTGAATCATCAGCCATAGTAATATATTTTGTAAAACTAGGCAGATACTTGGACAAAATAAGCAAAGATAAAACAAAAAGTGCAATTCAAAAATTAGTAGAAATAACACCAAACACAGCAACAATCGAAGAAAACGGAACTGAACGAACAGTAACTTTAGACGAAATAAAAAAAGGCACAATCGTTATAGCCAAACCAGGAGATAAAATTGCCGTAGATGGCGAAATTATTGAAGGAAAAACACATTTAGACGAAGCATTCATAACTGGTGAAAGTAAACCATCTTCAAAATCTGTAGGAGAAAAAGTAATAGCAGGAAGTTTAAATTATGATGGAATAATAAAATACAAAGCAGAAAAAATTGGAAAAGATTCAACAATATCAGAAATAGTACGACTTGTAATTGAAGCAAGCAACACAAAAGCACCAATTGCAAAAATAGCAGACAAAATTTCAGGATATTTTGTTCCGGCTGTTATTTTAATTGCAATAATAACATTTATCGCTTATTTATTCCTAGGATTTAATGTTTCTACAGCATTAACAACATTTGTAACAATTTTAGTAGTAGCTTGTCCTTGCAGTTTAGGACTAGCAACCCCTCTTGCCATAATAGTTAGTGAAGGATTATGTGCAAGCAACGGAATACTTGTTAAAAAAAGCGAAATACTAGAAAATGCATCAAAAATAAATACAATAGTTTTCGACAAAACAGGAACTTTAACATATGGAAATCTGCAAATATCAAAAATATATAACTACTCAAATTTAACAAACGAAGAGCTTATAAAATTAGCTGGCAGTTTAGAGCACAGTTCCACACACCCCATCTCAAAAGCATTTACTTCATATATGAAAGAAAAAAATATCAACAAATTAACCCCAACAAACTTTCAAAATCTTCCAGGATACGGAATTATTGGAGAGCTAAATAACGAAGAAATTATGCTTGGAAACAGAAAACTAGTCGAAAAATATTCAATACAAAATTCCCATATAGAAGATGAAAACACATTATCTTCAGATGGAAACACTATAATTTACATTATAAAAAATTCAGAAATAATTGGACTAATTGGAGTTAATGACATAATTCGCTCAAATGCAAAAGATGTCATAAAAAAATTAAATGACAAACATATACAAACAATAATGCTAACAGGAGACAACAAATCCACAGCCGAAAAAATAGCAAGAGAGCTAGGAATTACAAAAGTAATAGCCAATGTTCTACCATCAGAAAAAGCAGATATCATAAAAGATTTAAAACTATCCAACAACAAAGTTATGATGTGCGGAGATGGAATAAACGACAGTCCCGCCCTAGCCAACAGCGACATTGGAGTAAGCGTACAAAGCGGAACAGACATCGCAATGGACTCATCAGATGTTATATTAACCAAAAACGACTTAAACTCAATTTTAAAACTAATCACAATAAGTGAAAAAACAATAAAAAATATTAAACAAAACCTATTCTGGGCATTCTTTTATAACCTACTAATGATACCAATAGCTATTGGACTATTAAAACCAATTGGAATTTCAATAAATCCAATGATAGCAAGTTTAGCAATGGTATTTAGCAGTTTGACAGTTATTTTAAACACACTAAGACTAAAAAAATAAACATATTTTCCAAACAAAAAAGGAATAAAAAATTGATTTTAATTTTTTATCCCTTTTTTATTTTATAATTTTTAATTTTTTAGAAACCGAATTTCTCCATTCTTTCATTTTCTTGATTAGATAAATCTTTTAACCACTCTGCTAACCCAATAATATCATCATTTTTTAAAAATTCAAAATATTTTACTCTATCGTCCTTACTAATTACAACAGGTGGAAGGTTATTTTTTATTAATTCATAATTAAGCAGTAATCTGCCAGTTCTTCCGTTACCATCTTCAAATGGATGAATTTTTTCAAACTCAATATGATATTTTGCAAGTTTATAAAAAATGTTTTGTTCATCATGATTATAATTATAAATAAAATAATTCATTAAATTTGGAATTTTTTCTGGTGCTGGTGGAATATGTTCACTACCTCTAATAAACACTTGAACAGTTCTATATCCTTCAGTATCCTTTATATCTCTATTTATGGTTTCATTTAATTTTTTAATGAACCCCTCATTAAATTCATCATTATTTTCTAAATTTTTAAAGACCAATTCTAAAGCCTTTTTATGATTAATAGCCTCATATATTTCTCTTGGCTCTTTTCCTCCAATTTTAAAGCTATTGTCATTGTAAAGGATTGCGTATGTTTCAGCATAAGTTAGTGTGCTCCCTTCAATAGCATTTGAATGGTATGTACTTCTTGTAATTAAATCCTCTAAGTAATCATTATTGTTTAGTATAAATTCTAAAATGCTCATAATTTTACCTCTTTTATATTTTTCAAATATTTTAGCCTATTAATTTCCAGACGTTCATATATATAAACTTTTTATATGGTCAAATTTTATCACAACAGATTTTCAAAGTCAATTATGAGGTTTGAAAAGTATTTTTTACAGAATTAAAAAATGTTACGATTTTCCTTTGTTTTGTATTCCTAGAAAAATTCATCTGAAACTGTTTTAAATTGTTCCATTATCTGTTCCAAAGATACATCTTTCGTGGCTTTTATAAGCTCAACCTTTGTGGATTTATTTTTATATGCTTTTTCCATAAATTCATTTAATTTATTTGTAAATTCTGCTATAAAATATGCTCTATTTTTAACATCCGATTTCTTTCGAGTCGCTATATCTTCTATTCTATCAAAAGGAGATACTATCCCTTTATCTGTTGCCATTAGATCGGCTATAGTTAAAATATTATCATACTCATTATATTGGTAATTTTCTAAAAATTTTGTTATATCATCTTTTGCTGTGTTTTCTTCCCATTGAGGATTACCTGCGTCATCTACATAAAATCCATCTTCTGCAGGCTCGTTATTTGCACATCTGTTTCCATTTATAAATGAATGAGTTAAGCACGCAATGGCTTCTGCGTTCCAACCTAAATCAATAAGTTTTTCATATCCTACAATGACGTGTTCAAATGAATGAGTGTACTTTCTCCCATAATCGTGCAGTATTCCTATTTTTTGAGCCGTTTGTGGATCAAGCCCCACTTTGAAAGCTAGCTGGCTACATAATCGTCCTTCAAATAAAGAATGACTTATCCAACTACTTGTGTTTATTTTTCCATTCAAAATTGTATTATTGCCCAAATGCTGGCCATTATCAATACATTTGTATGCCAGCTCTAGTAGCAATTTTTTATATTTCAATTTAAGATCATTTTTTTGAGTTATTTCGTATGCTTCGTCTTCTGTTAAATTTAAATTATATATTTTTATGAAAGTCTGTTGAATTAGTGCAATTAAATTAGATAGATCTTCCTTTTTTATGTCTTTTAAAAGCAATAAAAAAGCATCCTCAGCCGTATTGCCATTTTCGTAATTACATTTTTTTTGATGTTTAAATGCCTCTTTCTTATAATAATCATTTTTAAAACTTAATTTCATTTTTATATTCTCCTTACAATTAAATTTTACTTTATTATATCACATTTTCTTAAATAAATAATTTGTTATGAAAAAGCTCGTAAGTAGAAATTTGCCTGAACTATTGCGCACAATTTAACTAATATGTTAAAATAGAAGAAAGGAAAAACTCTATGACAGAAAATTTAACAAATACTCAAAATCCAAAATATTTACCAACAAATGATGTAATATTCAAATGTTTGTTAGGAAATCCAGGAAACGAAAGAATAACAAAAAGCTTTTTAGAGCACATAACAGGAGAAGAAATTGAAGAAATATCGACAAACTTCAAATTAGAATTACTAAAGGAAAAACCAAAAGATAAGCAAATGGTTGCAGATTTAATTGCAAAAGATAAATATCTTCAAAAGTACATAGTAGAAATGCAAAGAAAAGCATATGATTATTTACCAGACAGATTTATAGCATATCTATCAAAAACATATGTAGCAGATATCAAAGTAAAAGAAGATTATAAAAAGCTAAAAAGAACAGTATTAGTAGTACTAATGGAAGAAGATTTTCCAAATTTGCAAAATATCCAAGAATATCACACAGTATGGCATTATAGGGAAGAAAACCACAGAGAAAAAATATTAACAAAAAATACAGAAGTGCATATATTAGAGCTACAAAAATACAAAAGGCACAGAAAGCAAACAGGAGAAATAGATCCCTGGTTAGAATTTTTCATAAATCCATATGGAGAGGAGGTACAAAATATGGCAAGAACAAGGGCTGAATTAGAAGAAGCAGTAAGACAATTACGACTATTAAATGCAGACGAAGAAGTACAACAATTAGCCGATGCAGAAGATTGGGCACGATATGATTATAATAGTGCAATGGCTGAAATGGAACAAAAAGGACTAGAGGCTGGAAGAGCTGAGGGCCTAGAGGCTGGAAGGGCTCAGGGCCTGGAAGCTGGAAGAGCTGAAGGATTATCTCAAGGAAGAACCGCTGGAAGAGCTGAAGAAAGAAACGAACTTGCAAAAAAGATGTTGGAAAAGAAAATGGATATAGATTTAATATCTGAATTAACCGGACTAACAAAAGAAGAAATAGAAAGTCTATTATAAAATTATGGGAAAAAATTATAATCAAATTTTTATAAAACAAGAATTATATTCCAAATATGCCCCGGAATATAATTCTTGTTTTATTTTATTGTTATTTTTATCCAAATTATTTTTTTATTCAAATATAAACCACTTTTTAAAATCAAATAAAAAATTTACGATTTAAAGTTGAACAGCTTTTTTAGAATATTTTTTTATTTTCTAAAATCCCCACACTATATCTTGCTCAATTTACATCAATATATATCCGATTTTCAATTGAAAAATGTCCCAATTCTCCAAAATGTGTCCCTTTTTCCCAAATCTGGGAAAAGAGAACTGTCCCCTTTTCCCTTTCTTTGCCTTCTTTATATTCCTTCAATGTTATAGTGTATCACACTTAGGGCTCAGAGCTACGCATATAAAGTGTGAGACGCGAGCCATAATTGCTGTAAGCACAGGTCGGATAGTCGTAACCGCGCGAGCTTGCCACAACGGTATAAGCTACACTGTAATAGCCCCCACGAAAGGCACGACGGCTGCCGTAGAATGCCTCTTGTGTCCACTCTACTGTGTTGGAACTTAGGTCGAATATATTATTCATTATATCGCTTCCCCATCTTCCTGTTTTTGCTCTACTTCCGGAATGATTTCCTGTTCTTTCAAATACCATATTGGCTTCATCTCCTGTTAAGGCCCAGTTTAACATTGCGTCATATTGTGATCCCCATATCATACTACTTACTACTGTTGTTGAATTATAATATGGATTATGTGTATTTTTCAAACTATCCTGTTTATTGTACATTCCGTACCACAAATTTCCGTAATTTGAGCTTGTTTCTGTTCCAGTTCTTGAGTCCATTGGCTCTTTATTTATTTTACTTCCAACTACTCCTGTTGTTAAACTTGTTTCATATCTTCCTATATAAAATCCTCCGTATTCTTTTACGCTTGTTATCATATTTGTATATTGCTCATTCATATATTGCCCAAATTCTGTTGCACTTGAAAATCCACATATGTCTTTATAATATTTGCTTAATGAATCATATTGATTATTTCCTACTTGGTACACCCAAGAATAATTTGCTGCTCCTGTTACTAAACTTGGTTCCCTATAATCTGATGTACCTAATACGTGAAATGCAATTCCACTAGTCTGTTTTGCTATTACCGAGCCGGTTGCATAACTTTTACTATAATTCCATATTATACCTTCAAAGTATTGCTCTTTTGTTGATTCACTATATCCACTTTGATATTGCACCATTGGTTTATATGTACCTGTTCCATCTGTTTTTAATTTACTTCCATCATATACTACTTTATCTTTGTCAACTGGTACCCATACATATTGATTTCCAGATTTATCTTGTACTACTAATCCACTTGATATTTTATTTATTGAACTTGATACTCCTACATTAAAATCTTTTGGAATATATGCTGTTTTTCCTTCTTCATCTGTATATGTATAATATATATCTGTTGCTGTTGTTGTATTTTTTGATGAATATTCGCTATATGTTTCAAATGTTTCTAGCTCTGTTATTGCTACTGACCTATAATTTGATACATTAGTTCCATCATTTACTCTTGCATATACTGTATCTCCTACTGATAATCCTATTGCTGTGTTTGTTGCATCTTTTGTCCAACTTGCATTTTGGTTAAATGTACCTCCACTTTTTACAATTTGATATTGCAAATAATATCCTTGTGTTTCATAATCTGATAACATTTTAAAATATACTCTACCATCACCATTTGATCCATATACTCTCGGTGTTAAAATGTCGTCTATCGCGTCAATGCTTAGTGTTATTGCTTGTTTTACTTCTGTTTCTTCACTTACATTTCCTGCTTTATCTTCTACTTTTGCTTTTACATAATATTTTGTTCCTGGTGTTAATTTTTCAAATCTATATGAATTTCCCCAACCTATATATTCCGTATAGTTTATTCCATCTGTACTTATATAATAATGATATTTTTTTATTCCCGAATTTTCATCTTTTGCGTTTATTTTTATATATACATTATTTGTTCCTACTGTTGGCTCTCCATTTACGGAAATTGTTGGTTTCGTTGTATCATTTTGTTTTGTAATATATAGTGCCATTCTTGAACCATTATAATTATAAGTAGAAGCCGACTCTCCTGGTCCACAAGCAAATCGTGCCGTCATACTACTGTAATTTCCATTACTACTTCTATAGAACGATCCTCCTCTCTTTATATATTCTCCCTTGGAATACGACCCTTGAGTTACTTCCATAACATTGCCTCCCAAGTCAAATATATTGTTGGTTATATCATCTAAATTTGTTCCAGATTCATCTGATGTAGTTGCTATTTTATGATTTCCTAATGTAGTTGAAAATACATTTTGTTTATTATCAGATTTTTGTAATAACCAATTTAACATTGCATCATATTGTGCATTCCATATCATACTACTTGTTACTGATTTACTGTTATAATATGGGTTACTTGAATTTCTATTGCTATCTTGATAATATATTGCATTATATCCACAATTAATAGAATTCGAACTATCAATTACCTTTTTCTCACTTTGCGACTGTGCAACTTTTGTTTTTTCTGAATCTATTGAAACTTCATACCTTCCTATATAAAACCCTTTATATTCTTGTACACTATCTATCATATTTTTATATTCTTCGTTTTTATATTTTCCATATTCTGTTACACTACTAAATTTTAAAAATGATTTATAATAATATGCATCTGCGGATTTTCCTGATATACTTGTTAAACTATCTAAATCCCAAGTATATCCATCACTTGCACTACCAGTTACTAAACTTGGTTCACGATAACTGCTATTTCCTATCTTAAATGAAGAATATGCATATGAAAGTGACTTGGCTGATGTGCTGTACTCATATATTAAACTTTGATAATACTCTGTACTATTATCCTGATATATTGCCATTGGTTTATATGTTGATGTGCTTGATGTACTTGTTGGGTATGTTGTTCCATTTGCTATCGCGCTTTCTACTGGTACCCATACATATTGGTTACCTTTTTCATCTTCTATTACTAAACCATTATCTATTTTATTTATTGTTTCTGATGTTCCTACTTTAAATCCTGCTGGTATTGTTGCTTCTTTGCCTGTTGAATCTTTAAATTTTTTCGTTTCTGTATATATGTCTGAAAATGTTTCCAAATCTGTTACTGTTACAGTCATATAGCTTGTATAATTTGTCCCATCATTTAATCTTGCATATATAACATCGTTTTCATATAGTCCTTTTATTAGCTCTCCAGATATCCACGTTGCTTTTTCATCTATTTCTGTTACTCTTCCTGTTTCTGCATTTACTGTATCGTTATTTGCTACTTTTACTTGGTATTGTATTGAATATCCTTGTGATTTATAACCATCCCTTACTGCTAATAATATTTTTCCTGTTCCACTTGAGCCAGCTTTTCCTTTTACATATATTCCGCCTTCTTCTAAAGTGGTTCCTTCTGTTGTTATTTCCTTTGTTTGTACTGGGCTCTTATTTCCACTTCTATCTTCTGCTTGTACTTTTACCATATATGTTGTATTTGATGTCAAGTTTGTAAATGTATATTCTTGTGCATATGATTCTTGTGCTTCCCACGTTGTTCCTCCATCTGTACTTATTGAATAATAGTATTTTGATATTCCTGTTCCTTGACTTGTCGTTTGTATTTTTACTGTTACTGTATTAGCTGTTGATGCTGTTTCTGTTATTTTTATTTGTGGTATTGCTGTTTTTGATTGGTTATTTATGTATAGTGCTAATCTTGAACCAAGAGCTGGTCCTGATGCACCTGGTGAAGTATCATAATCAGTCTGCGTTGCAGTTCTAAGTTGCGTTTTATCGAATGTTGCTCCGTGAAGCAGTCTAGCATTTGCCTTAATTCCAAATTGTGAAAACTCTGTTACGTTGGCAGTTAAATCATATATATTGTTCATTTTATCATCAGAATAACTTCCTGTTTTGGCTTGTACATTTGATTTATTTCCAATATTTGTCGCTTGTAATTTTGATTTTTCTGAACCTGTTGAAATCCAATTAAGCATGCTTCTATATTGTGAGCCCCATACCATACTACTTGTAACACTATTACTGTTATAATATGTATTATTTGAGTTACGTACACTATCCTGATTGAAATACATTTTATACCAATTTATTTCAGACATTGGTGTTTTATTTGCTTTTGATTCTACACTTGTTCCATTTAATGATGTTTCATATCTTCCTATGTAATATCCACCATATTCATCTGTACTATTTATCATATTTTGATATTCTTTATTCATATAGCTTCCTAATTCTTTAGCACTAGAAAAACCTAATTCATCTGAATAATATTTACTATTCGCATCATATGATGTTCCTTTAGGAATTGTTATATCCCAAGTATATCCATCATCTGCAGTACCTGTTATTAAACTTGGCTCTTTACAATAATATGTTCCTATACCATCAATAGAGCGTATATATGACTTCAAACCACCACTGAAGGCGTAAAATAGTCCTTCATATCCATTTCCATTCGTTTGCTCCTTTGCCATTGGCTTATAATACATAGTTGTACTGTTTGTGCTTGTTGGTATAGCTGTCGTTCCTTTTATATATTTCGCTTGATTTACTGGCACCCATACAAATTCGTTTCCATCTGAGTCTTTTAGTACCATTCCTGATGAAATTTTATTTTCTCCTGCTGTTCCTGATACTTTAAATCCTGCTGGTATTACTGCTGTGTAGTTGCTTTCATCTATATATGTTCTATTTTCTGCATAACTTGTGTTTTGCTCTGCTTTTTCTCTTGTTATCATTGTTGCTGTATTTAGGCATTGTTTCATTTTACCTTCTGCATCTTGTATTAAAACTTTTACTTTATATGTTTCGTTTTCTTTTAGTGTTTCCTTTGCTAATTTTTGTAGCAACTCATTTGTTACTACTGCTTTATCATCCCAGTTTGTACTTGTGCTTATTAATTTATATTCACTTTCATCACTTGCTTTTGCGTAATAGTTATATGTTGTTGCTCCTGTTATTTCTTTTTCTACTCCTACGCTTATTGCTGTTGCTGATGTTTCATATGCTAATATGTCATATGTTGGTACTTGGTATGATACTTGTGCTAGCTCTGTTTCTGTATATGTTTTTGGTGCTGTATTTTTTATTTCTTTTGTATAATATGTTGCTGATCCATTTACTCCATCGTATACTCTGGCGTATATAATGTCACCATCTTTTAGTATTAAGCTATTTGTTGTATCGTTTTGGTTGTTTGTGCTATTGTTTTCATTACTTGTTGTTGTATTATTTGTTTCATTGCTTGTTGTAGTTATTTCTTCAGTTTGTAAGCCTAGTACTGTTCCTGTTTTTACTGTTTGCACTTCCCAATTTTTTTCTGGGTCAAATGTTTCTCCTTGTGCTATTTTTTCTGCTGTTAATACTTGATATTGTATTTCATATATTGTTCCTTCTTCATCTTTTGCTTCTGTATTTACTGTTACTATATATTTTCCATTACTCCAGTAATCGTCTGTATATGTTACTTCTCCTTGTAGCTGTGTTGTTGATATTTCTGTTTCTTCTGTTGTTCCTATATTTCCTGCTTTATCTTCTGCTTCTACTTTTATGTAATATTGTGTGTTTTCTTTTAATCCTTCAAATGTATGTGTTGTTTTTGTTTCTTCTATTGGCTCTTCATATGTTATTGTTCCATTTTCTTTTGTTCCTATATGGTATTTATATGTTCCTTTCAATCCTGACCCTTGCTCTGTTGCTGTTACACTTACTGTTATTGTTTTTGTTGTTGCTTTTCCTTTTGCTGTTAATACTGGGGCTGTTTCATCTTGCCATACTGCATATAAGGTTATTTCGTCATTTGGTGTTGTTGTTATGTTTTTTATTTCTTCTTCGTCTTTGTATACTACTCCTGTTGCTGTTTTTGTTCCTGTTGTTTCGCTATTTTTTATTTCTTCTAAACTTTTTGCTGTTGCCCAGCCTTTAAATGTGTATCCTGTTTTTATAAATGTATTTTTTGTTAGCTTTTGTGCTACATCATATGTATGCACTTGTTTTTCCATTTTTCCTGTTCCTGTGTTTGCATTATATATTATTGTATATGTATTGGCTGTTTTTGTTGCTGATGTTGTTAGTATTGTATTTGTTGTTGGTGCTATTATTTTTGTACTTTCTTTTGTGTTATCATATTCTGTTCCTAAGTTTTGCTCTATTTCTTCTCCTGCTGAATTTACTGTTTTCCAACCATTATAGCTATATGTATATCCTGCGTTATTTTCTACTGTTGCTGATATTGTTAGTGTTGCTCCCCATTTTACATCTTTTTGTATGCTTATTTTGGTGTCGTTTTCCACAGTTTCTCCTTGGGCTGTGGATAATTTTAGCTTGCTTATGTTGTCTTTTCCTTGTAGTGTTACTGTATATTTATTTCTTGCATAATATACATTTACTGTTGTTGTTCCATCAGCTTTTACTACTGTGTTTGTTGTTATATCTGTTTTTGCTATTGTACAATTTTCTAAGTTTATATCCACTTTTTCTTGTGTTACTTTTTCATTTGTTGTTCCTTCTAATGTTTGTATTTTATATAATGTATATTGGTCATCGTTTGCGTTTTCTAAGTAATAATTTACTGTGTATGGTGTTTTGTCACTTTCTACCCTTGTTGCTTTTGCTGTTAATGTTATTTTTGTTCCTTCTGCCATTGCTGGCCATACATAATTTTGTATTGGATTTGTTGTTATATTTGGTATTATTTGTGTATTACTACTCTCCCATTTTTCAAAGTTTGTTAAATACCCTTGTTTAAATTCTACTTTTGCTGTTATATCTGGTAATGTTTGTCCATAGTAATATTTATGCTTTGTTTGCTCTGTTACTGTTGTTATGTTTTCTCCTTTTGTTGTTGTTAAATATCCATATGTTCGTGCATAATATATATTTATTTTTCTTTTTCCATCTGGTTTTACTGATGTTGTTGTTACTTCTTTTCCATCTACTGTTGCTCTTTTGTAATATATTCCATTTGCTACATTGTATATTTGTGATGTTTTTATTAAATCTTGTATATTTATTGTACTATCTGTTGTTCCTGTTTTTGTTTCTACTAGTGTTGTTGCATATATTCCTCTTGTGTTCATTACTAAATGCTCTACTTCATATTCTGTATTTGTATTTGCTGTCCATTTTGCATACAATGTTATTGTTCCATTATTTTCTGGTGTTAGGTTTTCTATTTCTTGTCCGTTATTATATATTGTTCCTGTTCCATCTTTTGTTGTTGTCCATCCTTCAAATGTGTACCCTGTTTTTACATATACGTTTTCTTTTATGTTTGTTGCTATATCATATCTGCATTTTTGTTCTTCCATTGTTCCTGTTCCTGTATTTGCATTAAATATTATTGTATATGTGTTTGGTATCCATTGTGCATATAGTGTTATTGCTCCATTTTGCACTTGTACTAAGTTTTTTACTTCTGCTTTATTGTTATAATATGTTCCTGTTCCATCTGCTCTTGTGTTCCAGTTTTTAAATGTATATCCTTTTCGTGTATATGTATTTTCTGGTAGTGTTTTTGTTTCGTCATATGTCATTGTTGTTGTTTCCATTGTTCCATTTGATTGACCTTCTGGACTATTGTTGTTGTAATTTATTGTGTATGTGTTTTGTTGCCATACTGCATATAGTGTTATTTTTTCGTTCGTGTTTGATATGTTCATTACTTGTTGTTTATCTGTGTATTCTACTTTCCCACTTTTTGTTGCTGACCATCCTTTAAATGTATATCCTGTTTTTGTGTATGTATTTTGTTTTAATGCTTTTTCTACATCATATGTGAATGTTTGTGTTGTTTTTTCTCCATTTCCTCCGTTTGCATCAAATTCTACTGTATAACTTTTTACGCTCCATATTGCATATAATGTTACCTGTTTTCCTTGGGTTGTTGTTAAGTTTAATATTTGCTCTTCTGGCTCGTAACTTGTATCTAACCCGTCTGCTGATAAGTTCCAGCCTGTAAATGTATAACCTGGTCTTGTAAATTCATTTTTATTTATTTTTTGTATGTCATCATATTTTACTTTTTGGTTACTCATTGTTCCTGTTCCACCATTGCTGTTAAATACTAATTCATATTCGTTTGCTTGCCATATTGCATATAATGTTAGCTCTCCGTTATTTTCCTTTACTAAGTTTGATACTTTTTGACTGTTTTCATATGTTGTTCCTGTTCCATCTTCTTTTGTGTTCCAGTTTTTAAATGTGTATCCTGTTTTTGTATATGCATTCGCTGTTAGTTGTTGCTCTTGCCCATATACATATTTTTGACTTTCCATTTTTCCTGTTCCTGTGTTTGCATTATATGTTACTGTATATGTGTTTGCTGTTTTTGTTGCTGTTGCTTCTATTGCTACATCTTCTTCTGGCATTTGTATTATTGTTTCTTGTTTTGTGCTATCATATTTTTCTCCTAAACTTGCTCCTGTTTCTGTTTGCCAGTTTTTGAATGTGTATGTATATCCATCTACTTCTTGCTTTGGTGTTGCTGTTATTGTTATACTTTCTCCATATTTATATTTTGTTTCCATTTTTGTTTTTGATTGTGTAAATTTGTCTTTGTCTGTGCTTGTTCCTGTTGATATTCCTTTTGATGTTACTTGCTCTATATTTTCTCCTGCTGTTGTTGTTAGTGTGTATCTTGCTCTTTTGTAATATAAGTATACACTTGTTGTTCCATCTTCTGATATTTGCACATTTGCTATATGCTCTCCTTCTGGCTCTTTTGTTCCATATTCGTATGTTGCATTTGGTATGTTTATTGCTATGCTACTTAGTGTTAAATCTGATTGTGTTGCTTTTTCATATGTTTTTGTTGTGTATAGTGTGTATTTGTCGTCATTGGCATTTTCTACGTAGTAATATGCTTTATATCCTGCAATTTTTTCTTCTGTTTGGGCTTGTACTCCTGTTACTTTTGTTGCTATGTTTATTTCTTTTCCCATATCTTCGCCATCTGCTATGTTATTTTCGTATATTTCTTCTTCTGTGTTTCCTGTTGTTGCTGGCCAGTTCCAATATATTCTTACTGTTTTTGGTGTGTCTATTTCCTTTAGTGGTATGTAGTCGTTTATTATTATTTCGTTATTTTCTACTGGTAGCTCTACTGTGTATTGCTCATCTGTATAAAAGTGCATATTTCGTGGCTTATTGTCGAAGGCAATGTTTATTATATAGTTTATGGCTACTTCACTTCCCGTTCCATCTAGCTTTAAGTCGAAATACCCATTTGTTCCTGGCGCTATTTTTCCTTCTGCTACATTGTTAGCTTTGTTTATTGTTGTTATTAAGTTAAATGTGTTTGATCCTTCTTCTGAATCGTTTACTTTAAAGCTCCATTTTGCTACTGTTGCTGTTCCGTTCCCTTTGATGTTTTTTATGTATTTGGCGTACGCAAATGTCGCTAGCATTAATATTATTGCTATTATTGCTAACATAGCTATTATTATTGTTTTATTCTTTTTAGTTTTTGCAGCTCTCATAATTTACCTCCGAATTTTTACTTTTGTGCCATTCCCCTTTTTGTTTTTGGATTTGCTTTTAATTTATAATTTTACTTTGCTTTTATATTAAGTAATATGTGTAAATAAATCAAATTTGTTTTTAGAGCCATTTTTAATAACTGTTCTAGGGATGTATGAAAGAGCATTTTATTTTACATTTATGTGTTTTTTGTGTTACATTTTTACTGCATACACATAATACTAATTTTTTTATTGGTTTCCGTAAGGTTTTGATGTTTGTACATTTTTTATTCATATTTATAAAAGCCTAATACAAAAAAATGTAGGAAAATGACATTTGCTTTTGCCATCTTCCTACATTTTATTTAATATTCAAAATTTATATATTAATTTTATTATAATACATACTTTTTAATTCCGTATACACCTATACCTAATATTGCTATTACTGCTACTATTAAGCTTGTATATATTGTTGTTTCTCCAGTTTTTATTGTTAATATTATTGGTGCTGTATCTTGATCATCTTCACCATCTACTTTATTATTTGGTGTAGAATCTATATCTGTTATTTTATTTCCTTTGCTATCTGCATCTTTGCTTATTTCTGCTATATTTGTTTTTAATCCTAAATTATTTTCGTTGTTTATCCACGTTAATATTACTGAAACTGTTGCACTTTCTCCTGGTTGAAGTAATGTGTTTTCTAATTCGTTTGTTACTATTTTTCCATCTTCTTCTCTCCAGTTTATGTTGTCATTTTGTATAAATTTAAGTCCATCTGGTATATAATCTGATACTTCTTTTGCATATCCTGCTATTTGACCTTCATTTATTACTTTTATTTGATATTCAAATTTTACAACTACATTTGAAATTTTGCTTTTCTTTAGGTCTACTTTAACAATTGGCTCTGGTCTTTGATCTCCTGTATGTCCTGTTTTTGTTACTTTTTCTTTACCATCTTCTATTACAATTGTTTTGCTTACCCATTTTTGTAATGCTAAATCAAAATATTTTAATTTAATTTTTTCTGTATCTTGGTCATCTTCACCATCTATCCATTTGTTTGGTGTTGAATCTCTATCTTTTACATCTTTTCCATTTTCGTCTGTTTCTTTGCTAATTTGTGCATAGTTTGTTATTTCTTGATCCTTTGTTTTTGGTGCATTTACTTTGAATGAAACTTTTACGCCTTTATAATCTAATGTTGTCATTGTTTTTGGATCAAATGCTTTTATTAAATCTGTTGCTAGGTAATCTGTTACTATATATTTTGCTTTTGATGTATCTGTTGTTTCATTATTATTTTCATCTAACATTTTCCAATTATATTTTTTGTTTAATTCATTGTCTGTAATAAATTCAAGACCTTCTGGTATATCATCTTTTACTAATGATGCATATACATTTTTTGTTCCTTCATTGTATATTCTTAATGTATATGTTACAACATCATTTTCTTGTACTTCTATTGGTGTTTTTGTATGATTATATTTTGCTGTTGTTGATGTTTCATTTACTAAGTCTGTTACATCAACTTGTGGTGCTCTGCTTGGGCTTACTTCTGCATCATTTAGCTCTGTTATAAATTTACGTAATGCTAAATCTGCATATGTTAATTTTATTTTTTCAATATCCTGATCATCTTCACCTTCTATCCATTTATCTTGTGTTGAATCTCTATCTTTTGAAACATTTCCGTTTGAATCTGTTTCTTTAGATATTTGTGCATAATTTATTATTTCGTTTTTAGTAGTTTCTGGTGCAATTACTTTAAATGATACTTCTACATCTTTATATTCTAAAGTTTCCATTTCTTCTGAATTATATGCTTTTATTACAGTTTTTGCTAAATAGTCTGTTACAACATATTTTGCATCTGTAACATTTAATGTTTCATTTCCATTTTCGTCTAACATTTTCCAGTTATATTTTTTGTTTGTATCATTACTTGGTATAAATTGTAAGCCTTCTGGTATACTGTCTTTTACTAATGATGCCATTCCATCTTTTGAACCTTCATTGTATATTCTTAATGTATATGTTACTATATCATCTTTACTTACATTTACAGTATCTTTTGGATGATTATATGTAGCTGTAGTACTTGTTCCGTCTTTTAATTTTGTAATATCTACAACTGGTGCTCTATTTGGAGTTATTTCAGACTCATTTACTTTTGTTATGAATTTTCTTAAAGATAAATCTAAGTATGTTAATTTTATTTTTTCAATATCTTGATCATCTTCACCATCTATCCATTTGTTTGGTGTTGAATCTCTATCTGTTGCTTTTTTACCTGTTGAGTCTGTTTCTTCTGAAATTTGTGCGTGATTTACAATTTCTTTTCCTGTTGTATCTTCAGATATTACTTTAAATGATACTTTAACATCTTTATAATTTAATTGTTTTGTTTCAGTATTGAATTTTCCTATTAAGTTTTGTTCGTTTTTAGCTTTTGATAAATAATCTGTTACAACATATTTTGCTTTTGAAACATCTGTAGTTTCTTTTCCTTCTGAGTTTAACATTTTCCATCCATATGTTGTATTTGTTGAATCATTTACTATAAATTGTAAGCCTTCTGGAATTTCATCTTTTATTAAACTTGCATATCCATCAACTTGACCTTCATTGTATATTCGTAATGTATATGTTACAACATCACCTGTATTTACTAATTTTGCATCTTTTGGATGTGTATATGTTGCTGTTGTTGATGTTCCATTTGCTAATTTTGTTGTATCAACAACTGGCTCTCTTGATGGAGTTACATTTACTCCATTTATTTCTGTTATAAATTTTCTTAAACTAAAATCTAACTCAACTTTTGGTGTATGTGTATTTATTATATTGTAACCATCTATTTTTTTAGAATATCCTGCTACTTGCTCTTCATCTACGGAATAAACAATTTCTTTACCTTCTTCATCATATTTTGGTAAATTAGTAAATGTATATTTCCAGTTTTCCTTTTCGGTTACTATTATTGATGTTTGTTTTTCACCATTTGCTAATAAATATACACGTAATGCTTTTGGTCTTATTTTATCTTTATCATTGCTATCATTCCACGTTTTTGTTCCAGTTATTTCTACTGTTTCTGGTGGTGTTTCCTCGTGATATGTATTTATTATATTGTATCCTTCTATTTTTTTGTCATAATAATCTACTGGCTCTTCGTCTACGGAATAAACAATTTCTTTACCATTTTCATCTAATTTTTGTAGACCTGTAAATTTATAATTCCACATTCCATTTTCATCTGCTATAACTATTTTAGAAGTTACTTTAGTTCCATTTGCTAATACATTTACTATAATATTTTTAGGTCTTTTACCATTTTTATCATTGTCATCATTCCAAGTTTTTGTTCCTTCTATGTCTACTGTTTCTGGTGTAGGTGTTGGAGTTTCTGGCTTGTGTGTATTTGTTATGTTGTATCCTTCTATTTTCTTTGTATATTTTTCAACTTCACTTTCGTCTACTGTATATACTATTTCTTTTTTGTTTTCATCATATTTTGCAAGACCTGTAAAGCTGTATTTCCAACCATCTTTTTCTGTTATTTCTTTTGAGTCTACTTGTTTTCCGTTTGCTAATAAATAAATTGTTATTTTTTCTGGTCTTATTCCATCTTTGTTGCCTTCATCATCCCAAGTTTTTGTTCCTGTTATATCTATTGTTTCTGGTATTTCTTGTTCTTCTACATATATTGTTTCAAAGTCTGTGTCATCTTCTTTTTTACCATTTTCTTCTCCAGGATAATATCCTATATATGTATCATCAATTCCGTATTTTCTGTTATAATCTTTGTAATATGTATCTAGTTTGCTGTTTTCACGAGTTACACTTCCTGGAGTTGAATCTCTGTCTTTTATGCCTTCAACTATAGTTCCATTTTCATCTGTTGCAACTTCGCTTGTTATTTCAGCTCTGTTTGTTAAATATCCACTTACATTATTAACTTTGCATATTATTGAAACTGTTTGATATAAGTTTTCAATATTTTCACTTGATGTTTGATTTAATTTTGCAATTTTAGATAAGCTATTATTATAAATTGTTTTATTTCCATTGTATTTTAATACAACTGTTGAATCACCTTCTTTTGCTTCTGTTGACCATACATTTTTTGATGATTCATCTAATTTAACAAATGTTAATCCATCTGGTAAATAATCTGTTATTTCTTTGGCATATCCACAATAATCGTTTGTGTTACCTTCATTATATACTCTAATTGTATATGTAATTTCGTCATTTACATTTACGTTTATAGCTTCTTTATTATGATAATATTCTGCATTTCCAGTTGATAATGCTACTGATGCAGATGTTTGTGTTATACGTGGTAATCTATTTTTACTTAAGTTATATCCATTTACAACTGAATTTCCATTTACAGCAGAAATGCTTTTTCTTAATGCTAAATCAAGCTCTTTGTTAATTATTTTAACACATTCAAAATCATCATCATCTTCATAATTTGTTTGTGTTTTGTCAATATACTCAAGATTGCTTAATCCTAATACTTTTTCTTTATAAGCTTTAATCATCATAGAAACATTTGATTCTGATGCCTTTTGTTTTACATTGTTTTCCATTGAATCTCTATCTACTTGTTTTCCTTTATAATCGTTTTCAGCTTCTATATAATTATCTCCTATATAATATCCGTAATTTGTTATTTCTGCTACGTTCATTAATACTGTATCTACTGTATCAGATACTACTTTACATTGAATTTCTACTTCTGCTGATGATAAATTATTATTTGAATACGCATATAAACATCTATTGCTTAAATAATCTGTAGTAATTTTTGTTGTTCCGTAATCTGTAAAAGATTTATTCCATTTATAATCAATTCCATTTACTGTACCTGAATAAAATTCTAATCCATTAGGCAAATAGTCTGTTATTTCTTTGGCATATCCATTTATATCGCCTTCATTATATACTGTAATTTTATATGTTACTATTGAATCTTTTGTTACATTTACAACTTTTTTGTTCATATTATATGAAGCTGTTGTTTTATTTAATTCGCCATTATTTAATGCTTCTTTATTAATATCTATTAATCTTGAAAGATCAATTTTTGTTCCATCTGCATATGTAACAGATGTAATTTGTTTTGTTAATGCTAAATCAAAGTTTTGTACTTTAACTGCATCAAAATCATCATCATCTTCTTTTCCTGGATATGAATATTGTTTATTTATATTTGTTGATTGTGTATTTTTGTTTCCATTATTTCCTTTCCAGTTTGCAGATAGCTCTGACATTTTTATGCTTCCTGGTGTTGAATCTCTATCATCAACATCTTTTCCACTCATATTTACTGTTTTATCTGCTGTAATTTCCGCAATATCTTTTAATAATACTCCAGCTTGATTACCTGTTACTTTACAATAAATATAAACAACTTTTGTATCTACTGTATCAGATGTTTTATCATATGCTTTTATTGTTTTGTCAGATAAATATGTTGTAGATATAGCTGTAAATCCATTTTCAGATTGCTCTTTTAGCCATCCGTAATATTCGTCATTTTCATTAATAATTCCTAATTTTACTAATTCATCTTTACTTACAAGCTCTAATCCATCTGCAATATAATCTGTTATTTTTGTTGCAAATCCGTCTAGGTTACCTTCGTTTGCTATAGTTATTTGGTATTTAACAATATCTCCTGTTGAAACTGCTATTGGATATTTGTTTATATTCCATATTTCCGTAGTGTCTCCGTTTTTTAAACTTGAAACTCTTTGTATATTTCTTGTTTTTAAAATATCACTATTTAAATCATATTTTAAAGTTGCTGATGTTTCATTTGTATTCCAAACTCCAGCTATATTTTTTATTAATCTTAGGTCAAATTCTGTATCTTCTGTTGAACCAACAATTTTTTTAGGTACTGTATCCTTTTTTAGTGAAACTATATCTTGAGAATATTGTTTATATAAGTATGTACCAGATGTTTTTACTCCTACTATATTCATTGCTACATCAACTTTTGCTGCTGATAAATCAATTTCTGTATTTTGTATTGTTACATATAAATTTTTACCATCAAATGAAACTGTATAATCTGATGATTTTAATTTACTTCCATTTACCTTTACAGAATAATCATTTTTTGTAATTATATCATCACTATATCCGTTAATTATAAATGGACCTACCTTCTTATTTTGTGCATCTATTGTAGCTGATTTTGAATCCATTGTTATACTGTTTATTTTTGTTTCTACTGTTCCATTTTTATTTGGTGAATTATAACTTCCTTTTGTATCTGCTACAGCCTTTAGTCCTGTATACATCCACATATAATATTTACCTTGAATATCATATCCACTACTTAGGCTAGTTAAACCAGGAAAATGTTTTGTATTTACTGTATAATTCCACATTACACTTTGTTGAACTGTAAAAAATACATCATACCAACCATTTGAGTATACGTGATTTATAATGTTATCAATATCTCCATTTGTAAGATTTGGAACATTATACTTATCTATTATTGCTTTTTTTGCAATATCTGAATGCAATATTTCCTTTAATTGATTTACCATTACATTCATTTCGTCTTTCGACTGCCCTTGGCTTATCATCATATTATCCATTAGCCACATAGATTTATTATAATTTTCAGTTGTTCCAAATATATTTTTTATTTTGTCTGCTGATAAATTATAAATATCTTCACTTACTGTATATACAGATCCGTCATTAAGAACTCCTGCATAATTTAAACAATAAATGTTTTTATGTGTTCCACTAGATTCTACATATTTGTACATATACTTATTTCCATTTATTGTATATGATGTTTTTGAAGGACTTACTGTAACTGTGGCAGCTTCTGCCTTCGAATTTGTTATTGCAATACTCATAAGTATTACTAAAATAGCCGTTACTATTAACCTAACTTTTTTTTGCATATTTATTACTCCTTTACTTTTTTTGTAAAATATATCTATAACCAAACAAATATCATACATTTAAAAATGTATGATATCTCTCAATTATTTTTATCTTCCGTAAGAGTTTTTAATTTATTTCATCTTTATTACAAAAAAACATATTAAAAACTAATTAATATTTTACCATATTTCCGTATAAATGACAACATTTGGCAGCATTTTTTTGCATTATTTTATGTATACTTTTAAAATCTACATTAATATTACATTTTATAATTTTAAAATTAGCTATTATACATTAGTTAAAACAAAAATCAAAAAGATTTTGTTTTTGTCTTGACATAAAAGCGTAAATGATATAAAATTCTAAATATTGAAACGCAACTGTAGCTTAGCTGGATAGAGCGTTCGGCTACGAACCGGAAGGTCGGGGGTTCGAATCCCTCCAGTTGCACCATTTTTGTGTTTATTCTTAGCATTTAAAAATTTTTTAAAAAAATTTAAAAAATGTATTGACAATAACAAAAAATGAGTTTATAATAAGTCTTGCATTCAGCAATGCAACAAAAAATAATATGAATCATTTGGGTCATTAGCTCAGGTGGTAGAGCACTTGACTTTTAATCAAGTTGTCCGCAGTTCGAGTCTGCGATGGCTCACCAAATGTTTAGGATTTTTGCAATCCTAAACATTCATATTATTTAAGGCCCGTTGGTCAAGCGGTTAAGACATCGCCCTTTCACGGCGGAGACATGAGTTCGATTCTCGTACGGGTCACCACAACTTAATAATGCCACTTTAGCTCAGCTGGTAGAGCAACTGACTTGTGGGATAGATAGAAAGCTATTTCTATTTTGAACTATCTTGCACCTTTATTTGGAAACAGATAAAGTGGACACCGCTAATTCGGGGAAGACTAAGTTTTATATATGTTAATCCCGAGCTAGGAGAAATCCAAGTGTAGAGACTTTATACGGTGTACCTAAAGTTAGTAAACTATGGTAAAGAGAAAGTCCAGACTACAAACACATTTGTGGTAATGAAAATTATAGTAGTATGAATCAGTAGGTCGTCTGTTCGATTCAGACAAGTGGCTCCAATACTTAAAATCAGGCTTGTTTAAAACTTGTCTGATTTTTTGTTTTACCAATTATACAATTACAAAAGGACGGTGACAAATAGATATTATGAATTGCCTAAATTGTAATACCCCAATTCAAAAGAGATCAAAATATTGTTCAATACAATGTCAAAAAGAATATCAACAAAAAGTATATATACAAAAATGGAAAAATAACGAAGTAACAGGAATGAGAGGAGAATACCAACTTTCATCATATATAAAAAATTATATATTTAAAAAATATAATAACAAATGTGCTAGATGTGGTTGGAATAAACGAAATCCCTATACTAAAAATATTCCATTAGAAGTTGAACATATTGATGGAAATTATAAAAACAATAATGAATCTAATTTAATACTATTATGTCCAAATTGCCACTCACTAACAAGTACTTACAAAGGCGCTAATTTAAATTATGGAAGAAATAGTAGAAAAAAATATTCGTAAAGGAGTAAAAAAAATGTCAAAAGTAATTTTAGTAACTGGAGGTTCAAGAGGCATTGGAGCCAATATTGTTGAAAGTCTAGCACTTAGTGGATATACTGTAATTTTAAATTACAATAATTCTGAGTCAGAAGCCAAACTTATTCAAAACAAATTACACGAAAATAATATAAACATAGATATTTTTAAAGCTGATGTATCAAATCACTTAGAAGTTACAAAACTAATAAACTATTGCATAAATAAATATCATAAAATAGATGTATTAATAAATAATGCAGGAATATCGCAAACTAAGTTATTTACAGACATAACTGACATAGACTGGTATAATATGCTTCAAACAAATTTAACATCTGCTTTTTATACAATCAAAGATACTTTACCTTGTATGATTCATAATAAATCTGGTTGTATAATAAATATTTCCTCAATATGGGGACAAGTTGGAAGCTCTTGTGAAACACATTATGCCGTTTCAAAAGCAGGATTAGATGCTATGACAAAATCACTTGCTAAAGAGCTTGGTCCTTCAAATATAAGAGTAAATAGTATTGCCCCTGGTATAATAAATACAAGTATGAATAACCATCTATCAGAAGAAGAGCTAAATGCTATAAAAGATGAAATCCCTTTAGAGCGCATTGGTAATCCTCAGTCAATATCTAATTGTATAAAATGGTTAATTGAAGATGATTATACAACAGGTCAAATTATTTCAATAAACGGTGGATGGATAATTACCTAATTAAAAAGCAAACAAAATGTGTGTACTATTCCTTTGGAACGAGTACACACATTTTGTCTTTTTTTAATTTATATTATTAATATCAAATTGTGGATGTACATATATTTTTCCACTTTTATCTTTTACTTTAATTACAATTTTTTGTGTATTTTCTGTATATGTTTTACTATTTGAAGATTGCCAAGTAGCCCCTCCATCAAAACTATATCCATTTGTAGCCACATCTATGTTATTTTCTGTAGGACCAACTATTTCTAATGTAACACTGCTTACTTTATCTGTTGATAATCCCGATATTGCAGTTGCTTTAGCATCAATCCATTCATCATCATTTTTTTGAACTGCTGTTGTTGATATATTAATATTACTTGTTTTTGTTGTTTCACCAGAATTTAAAAAACATATTGTATATACATTTTCATCTTTTGTTGTATTTTTCAACGATCCTTTCAAATTACTGCCTATTATATTTCCATTTTGATCACACCAGTAATATTGTGGTAATTCACTTCCATCTGTTGACTCTACTTTTACTTCGTAATCCAAATCTACCATTGATATTTCATTATTATCATTATAATTTTTAATTTTTACATTATAATATGAATATAATTTATTGTCTGAATCTGCTTTTTCAACAGTTGTATCATAAATTGGCTTTGCAGTATAAAAATAGCCATTTCCTTTTAATACCGTCATCCCCAATGCAAATGCAACACCAGCTACAACTATTAAAGAAACTATAATCAATATTACAATAACATTTTTTTTCATTTGAACCTCCTATTCTGCCTCTCCGTCAACTTTAATTGCTAGATTATATTTAACATTTTCTGCATTTTCTCCTATTTCTGTATCATTATCGCTATCTATCCATTTCCATTCAATTGTATATATATCACTTTCAGAAATTCCTAAACTTTGTTTTGAAGAACTTAAATTATTTGCAGATACATAATCACTAACTATGTATTCCCCATTTTTCTTTAATTTATATTTTAAATTTATATTATAATCATTACTTTCATAAAAATTTATAACATATTTCATTCTTTTTGAAGACATATTTTTTACTTTAAAATTATAACTTCCGCTTAAGCCTGGAGCAATTTTGTTTTGACCATTAAAATAATTATTATTAAATATTTTTAAATACTGTAATTGCTTCCAAGATCTATCATTTTCGGTAACATCAAATTCTATTCCATCATCATTTATGTTTCCATTTGATTTATTATTTGATAAATTATTTGATGTATTTGTTATTTCATTATAATCAATATTATTATTAGTTACATTAGTTACATTATTTTCAATTGTATTTTCAACCATTTCTTTTCTATCTGTTATTATTATTCCAGAATTTTCATATAATCTTCCAATAAAAAATATTGATATATATGTAACTATAATAAATGTAATTACTGAAATGTCTTTTATTCTTCTATCTCTAATATATTCTTTTGATAGCTCTTCTTTTTTATTTAATCTAACAAAATATATTATAATACATATTAAAAGTGCTATAATTATTGATATTAACACAACATATGTTTCTCGAAAAAATGATATAAGACTTCCTAAACCTCTTTTTGAGCTTTTCAATTTTCCTTCAAATCTTGATATTGAATTATTTTTTATTTTACTATAATCACTTTCTCTTAAAATTAAAGCTGTTTTATCATTTTGATACTTCGCTTTGTATATTATAGCTTCATTATACATATAATCATCTTTATTTTTAAGCTCTTTTGCTATTGCTAAATCACCCTTTTTTAAGCCGTATATATTATCGTCATACTCTACTATATATGGTTTATACCCACATATATTAAGTGTTGAGTTATCTTTAACAAATGTTATCGTCCATATAATTAATTCGATTATAATTAAAATGGCAAATATTATACTTATTACTAAATTTACTGATATTTTCTTTTTTTGCTTTTCTTTCTCCATCATCCTTAACCTTCCTCTTTTGTTTTTAATTATATTCAACAAAATTTCTCCTTCAATTTTATTAAATTCCTTTTTTATATATTTTACTATACATATTTTTTAAAATCAATGTAAAATTTCTAATTTATTTTATCAATTTCTCCCATTAATTTTTTTATTGTAAAATTATATATAAGTGCTCACATTATACAAAAAAATAGAAGTCAAAATTATATTAAACTTTAGACTTCTATTTTTAATTTATTCTTTTTAGCAAAATCCTTTAATGCTTTTTCAAGTAGATAAATAGATTCTTAATATTAAGACTTTTACTATAATATTCCCATTTTTTCAATCTTATTTTGTATTTTTTCAAGCGTATGCTTAGAATCCTCAATAGTTATTCTATACTCGTCTTTAAAAATATATTTTTCTTGCATTAAATCAAAAGCATTTATAATTTCTTTATTAAAATTTAAGCTGAAATATCCAAAATCTTTAATTAAAATATTTTTATCGACTCCACCTTTTCTATAAATTTCTTCTTCTCTTTTATATGAAACAATTTTTTCAAATTTTTGTCAATATTTTTATAAATAAAAGAAGCCACATCTTTCGTTCAATTTAGAACTATTATAGTAGCTTGAGGAGTTTTTGAATTTTATAAAGAATTATTATTTTGAATAATACATTTTTTATTAAATATATTATTTACTCCTTATCTATCATTTGTTTTTTTATAAAGGTTTTACTTATAAACCAATTTCATTTTCTATGCATTAACTAAACCTAAAACTAAAATTCCTATATTATCATTATAAATTTCATCGAATTGTGAAATTGGTAGTGGATTTTCTCCTAATCCAGCTTCTACTGTATATCCTGGTTTGATATGCTCTTGTATAAACCAATCTTTATATCCAGCAAAACTTGAATTGTACGGTACTTCTGTTAATAAATATCCACTTACTTTTGCAAATTTTTCACCAATTATTTTTGCACCTTCTGGTGCTAAGTTTTGAAAGTTCCAATATATTTCTTTTCCCTGTGTATGATATGCAATTACTAATTTAAAATTATTTTTTAATGTAAAATCATATATTGCCTTAGACTCTGGCTCACTAATTGGTGCTGTTCCAACATAGTTTTTAGGAGCTGGCATTGTATATCCTCGCGAAAATTTTATTTTTTTTGCTTGTTCCCAACCAGCTGGAAATTGCAAATTTAAATCCACACCATTTATATTTGCCTTCCAACCATCTGGAAATGGAATCTCTGGAAAATTATTTGCAATTTTCACCGCATTTTTATATGAAATTTCCACATTTTTTATACTACCTGTGACTAAGTCCACTCCATCTGGATTAACCATTGGAACTATATATAATGAAGTAGTATAATATAACGCTTGTGCATTATGTCCGAATATATTTTTATTTTCCACAAAAGCTTTCGCATACTCTTCCAAAAACTTCATAAGAACTAGACTAGTTATCCATTCATTTGCGTGGAATGCAGTTGAATAAAAAACTTTTTTATTACCATTACCTATTTTTATATATGGCAAAGATTTATTTAAAACACTTTTACCAATTTCACCAACCTCTAAAAATGGATAAATCAACTTTAAATTTCGAATATCCTTCTCAAGAATTTCTGAACTATAACTTACTTGTGTATTAACAACATTCCCTACGGGAACAATAATTTCAGCTTCTGGACTCATCCTGTACATATTTATGTTTGGATTAGAAACAATTATTCTTTCAACACTAGTTTTATATTCATTTGCTATATCATAAACATTATCACCTGACTTTACACTATAAAGCACATACCCCAATTTAAATTCCTCCTACTAATTATTTTATTAATTAATATTATTCAAAAAAATCATTAATGCTACTCATAAAATTCTAATTCTCCTAGACATTGTAGAATAGTGTAAAAAATATTATATAAAATTGCACAATTCGTAAAATAATGATAATATTAATGCCAAGAGGTGAAAAATATGATTAATTTAATATCAACTTCAGACAATGACTATCCAGAAATTGAAAAAATACTAGACGACGCAGACAAAGAAGCAGAAAATCCAAATACTAAATATTATACTCACGAAGAAATGAAAAAAATGGCAAGAAGGATAATTGATGGTAAATAATGAATATATAATAAAATATTCTCCAATCTATATATCAATTTAATGATGTAAAAAATTTTTTGCAGGCACTCCTAAATCTCCCTCATATTTTATATGGGGAATTTAAAAAAATGCGATTATTAATAAATTAATAATCGCATTTTTTATTATTCATCATCAGAAACTACCATTTCTTCATCATTTACTGTATCAACATCTTGTGACATTTCATCGTCGTTTGATTCAGTAGTTTCATCATCTTGCTCTGTTTTTATTTGTGTATCTTGATATATCTTCATACCTGTTCCAGCAGGAATTAATTTACCTATAATAACATTTTCTTTTAGACCAATTAATTCATCTGTCTTACCTTTTATTGCAGCTTCTGTTAATACTTTTGTTGTCTCTTGGAATGATGCTGCAGATAAGAAACTTTCTGTTGCAAGTGATGCTTTTGTAATACCAAGTAATACTCTCTTACCTGTTGCAGGAGTTTTTCCTTCTGCTATAACTCTGTTGTTTTCATCTTCAAAGTCATACATATCAACTAAAGATCCAGAGAACATATTTGTATCTCCATTATCTTCAACTCTTACTTTCTTAAGCATTTGTCTTGCTATTAATTCAATATGCTTATCATTTATATCAACACCTTGGTTTCTATAAACTTTTTGAACTTCAGTAGTTAAGTATTCAAATACTCCTGTAGGTCCTTTTATTGCTAAAATTTCTCCAGGATTTATAGAACCTTCTGTAATAGGATCACCAGCTAATACCTCGTCTCCTTCTCTTACACGTAGTTTAGATCCAAATGGTATTACATATTCTTTTGCTTCATGTTCACCTTTTATAACTACTTCTTTCTTGTTCTTTTCTTCTTTAATTCTTACTGTACCATCAATTTCTGAAATTATAGCTAATCCCTTTGGTTTTCTAGCTTCAAATAATTCCTCGACTCTAGGAAGACCTTGAGTAATATCAGCAACACCGGCAACACCACCAGAGTGAATTGTTCTCATTGTAAGCTGTGTACCAGGTTCACCAATTGATTGAGCAGCTATAATACCTACGGCTTCACCAATACTTACTTCTTGACGAGTAGCAAGACCCATACCATAACATTTAGCACAAACACCGTGTTTTGTTCTACATCCAATAACTGAACGAACTGTAACTTTTTCAATACCAGCTGCAACAATTTCAGCTGCTATTTTGTCATTAATCATTGTATTTGAATCAACTATTAATTCGTTTGTTTCTGGATTTACTATATCATTTAATGAATATCTTCCTACTAATCTTTCCTCAAGTTTTTCAACAACTTGATTTCCATCTTTTATTGTAGATACTTCAAGACCATCTTGAGTTCCACAATCTTCTTCTCTAACAATAATATTTTGTGATACATCAACTAATCTTCTTGTTAAGTATCCTGAATCGGCTGTTCTTAGGGCTGTATCAGAAAGTCCTTTACGAGCTCCATGGGCAGCGATGAAATATTCGATTGGGCTTAATCCCTCTCTAAAGCATGATGTGATTGGAATTTCAACAGTTTTACCTGTTGTACTTGCCATAAGACCACGCATACCAGCAATTTGTTTTAACTGGTCTAAGTTACCTCTGGCTCCAGATTCACTCATCATGTAAACTGGGTTTAATTTTTCAAAGTTATTTTTCATTGCAATTTTAACATCATCTGTTGCTTTACTCCAAATTTTAATAACTGCATTATAACGTTCATCGTTAGTAATTAAACCACGTTTATATTGTTTTGTTATATTATCAACTTGTTTATATGCTTCTTCAATAATTGTTTTCTTTTCTTCTGGTACTTTAACATCACTAACTGAAACTGTTATAGCACCAACAGTAGAATATTTGTAACCTGTTGATTTAATATAATCAAGTAATTCTGCTGTTTCACTTAATCCATGAACATTTATTGAGTTTGCAATTATTTTACCAAGATTTTTCTTTGTTACTACAAAGTTTATTTCTGGTTCAAATTCTGTTTCTGGATTTGTTCTATCTACAAATCCTAAATCTTGTGGAATTCCTTTGTTATATATAATTCTTCCAACTGTAGTTTTAACTTTTCCAAATCTTTCTACACCATTTTCATCTACTTTTCTCATTTTTACATATATACTTGCATGCATTCCTAAGTCATGGTTTTCATGAGCTATAACTGCTTCTTCTGGAGAGCAGAAATAGTTTCCTTCACCTGGTTCGCCTTCTGTTTCCATTGTTAAGTAATACGCACCAAGAATCATATCTTGAGTAGGTACTGTAACTGGTTTACCATCTTGTGGTTTTAATAAGTTGTTTGTTGAAAGCATTAAATATCTTGCTTCTGCTTGTGCTTCTGGTGATAAAGGTAAATGTATAGCCATTTGGTCACCATCGAAGTCAGCATTGAATGCTGTACAAACTAATGGATGAAGTTTAATAGCTCTACCTTCAACTAATACTGGTTCGAATGCTTGAATACCAAGTCTGTGTAGTGTAGGAGCACGGTTTAACATTACTGGATGATCTTTTATAACATCTTCTAATATTCCCCATACTTCTGGATGTAATCTTTCTACCATTCTTTTTGCATTTTTAATATTATGTGCTATTCCTCTTCCAACTAATTCTTTCATAACAAATGGTTTAAATAGCTCAACTGCCATTTCCTTTGGAACACCACATTGATATATTTTAAGCTCTGGTCCAACAACGATAACTGAACGTCCTGAATAGTCAACACGTTTTCCAAGTAAGTTTTGACGGAATCTACCTTGTTTTCCTTTAAGCATATCTGATAATGATTTTAAAGGTCTGTTTCCAGCACCTGTTACAGGTCTTCCTCTTCTTCCATTATCA
>UMKE01013577.1_pt1 | contig 42696 bp, 62 predicted proteins | sample 1966231 | NCBI WGS metagenome assembly UMKE01 (sample SAMEA4836168, study PRJEB28245) | human gut metagenome | biome: gut microbiome; material: fecal sample | place: Denmark | collected 2008 | reverse complement strand
GGCGACCGTCGAGAGGGCAATCCGTCTGACGGAATATTTCCGGGTAACGGCGACGAGGGTGCAGGGCATCATCGGCGAGGACGCGCTGACCGATGTGCAGCTTGCCGTGATGTCGGAACTGCCCGCCACGTTCACCACCGCCGAGGGAGTTGCCATAGCCGGGAAATGCGGAATGGCGGAACGCACCTTCAAGAAATTCCTTCGCGACAGACGGGGCGTTTTCTTCACCCGCGATGCCTACGGCTCTTATTCCAAACTTTGAATTTACCCCATGCACACCTTGCACTTTTGCACACTCCCGACCGTGCAAGAGTGCAAGGAATGCACGGGGGTTATCCCTGAATTTGAAATGATGACAACAGAGTTTTTTCCCGGTGTACCACTATACCCGTTACAGTGGTTTACCGCCCTGCGACCCATATCCGGGGAGCAGTTCCATCCGTGCTGCCGCGCACGGAAATTACAGCCATGCGGGAAATTCCTTAGCATATTAGGGAATTTTCCGAGCCGCATATCGTTCCGATACGCTGAAAATGTCCCCAATATGCCAAAGAGGTCAACCCCTTTGGAAACCCCGGAACGGCTTATCAGAAAGCCGTACACTCCGATTGCTCCGCAACTTAAACTCGTCCGCCTATGAGCTACGCAGTGTTACACATCATCAAGGCGAACTCGTCGCTGAACTCGATAGCCAGGCATATCGAGCGCACCGCCCATCCCGAAAACGCGGACCCGGCGAGGACGCATCTCAACCGCTACAATCTGGTCGAATATCCCGACGGGATAACGGGGCTTGCAGCGGCAATCGAACACCGCATAGCCAATGCCGGAATTACCCGCAAAATCTCCGACAGACAGGTCCGGTGCCTCAACTTGGTAATGACCTCCGACAACGAGGGTATGCAGAAAATCATCGACAGCGGCAAGCTCGACGAGTGGATTGCCGACAACATAAAATGGGCGCGCGACACATTCGGCGGCGACAATGTTGTCGGAGCCGCACTGCACATGGACGAGCGCACTCCGCATCTTCACATCGCCGTCGTTCCGATAGTGACCGCCGAGAGAAAGAAGAAAGCGAGGGAGGCGACAGCAAAGAAGCGTTACCGCACCAAAGCCGCCAACCGTCCGAGGCTGTGCGCCGACGACATAATGGAGCGCGGAAAGATGAGCCGCTATCAGGACATCTATGCCGAGGCTATGGCGAAATACGGTCTGGAGCGTGGCATCCGTGGCTCAGAGGCTCGCCACATAGGGCAGCACGAATATTACCGCGACTGCATGGTGAAGAAGAAAGGTCTTGAAGATGACATCGGCAATCTCTCCATTGAGAAAAGGAAACTCGATAAAGAGAAAAAATCTCTTGAGAGCAAGGTGGAGAGCCTTGAGTGCCGGACAACCGCCCTCGACACCAGGAAGAAAATGCTCACGCAGGTAAACGAGGAGATACGGCACCAGAACAACGAGCTGTATTCCGAAAACTCCCGGTTGACCGAGGCTAATTCTTCTCTCGCCGCCGAAAACAAATCGCTTGCGGCAACATCGTCAAAACTGTCTGATGATGTCGCCCGGCTCCAAATGCGGAAACTGAGCAACGAGGCGGACGGAGATTTGAAGAAATACAAGGCTGATATTGCCCGATATTTCCCCGACCTTGAAGATTTGTTGAATTGGGGACGATACTGCACCCACATCGGATTTCCCGACCGCTTCACGCAGCGCATACTTGCCCAAGAAAAGGTGGGATTTGCCGGAGCCCTTTTCTCGTCGGAACACAATCAGACCTTTCGCACGGATGGTTCGGTTGCCAAATTGGAAAGAGACCCCGAAAACGAACACCGTTTCATCTTGAATATTGACGGTGTGAGCGTCTTTCAGTGGTTCCGTGATATGGCTCGCAAACTCCTTGAAAAACTCGGTTTCAAACCAAAAGAGCCAACGCAATCCCACGGCATCAGACGCTGACATTACCACCACAACTACAATGGCTATCTCTCTACAATTATCTCAATCGGAGAGATAGCCATTATTTTATCACGCCAAGATGCCTTGACAGTCAGAAAAATTCATTAAATTTGCATATGGACATCCACAATAAAATCATAGTAGAGGTTGGAAGTGCGACCTTTTCACCACACGGATTTTTCCAAAAGGGGAAATCTCGGACATGGCTATACGATTGTGGATATTATGTTGTTTTAATAGAATTTCAGCCATCTGCATATACTCGTGGGTCTTTCTGCAATGTCGGAATAGATTTTTTATTTGATACTTCCACTCCCTTATATTCAACACTATCTTTTTCTTATGGATGGAAACGGATACACATTAACAAATGTGAATTTGTGGAATATGTCGGTGACGATAGTTTATTTCGGGAGAAAATATCCAGATTAGCAGCTTCGGCATTAAGATACGCTAAATCACTAATTAGATTTCAATCGCTTAGTTATGCCAATTGGGAATTCACCAAACTAATGTGGCTTAATTGGTTTAAGGCATTGAGAGGAAAATGGAATGGTTCTGTTTATGACTATTATTATGCCGCTATGATTAAATTCTTGATTGGCAATTATGATAGCGGCATTAAGATATTGCAGATGTGGAAATTGAAAAATGGAACGCGGGATGAATGGATGGAAAAAATTTATATGATATTTTGCGAAAGCAACCTTACGGCATATCAAGCAAAATCTATTGTTGTAGAAATGGTTAATAAACGACGAAAATTATTTCAATCAATGCCATCATATAAAAAACTCGAAGGCGAATTCTCGTTGTAATTTCATGCTGTATCGTTCCAAATATCTAATAATTCAGAGCTTCAAATCTAAGACAACTCCGAGAAAAAGAATCGAATTAAATAAAACTAACGCCTCTTAAAAATCCCAAAGTCGTTGCTTTGGTTAGCCTTAAAATTCAAGAATAGTACACATTTAGTACACTGAATTGGTTATAGATGCCTTGTAACTCAGCTATTTAACTCAATATGCAATATCATGCAGAAGGAGCGTTTCCGCTTCTTTATCAAGGTGCCGGAACTGGCGGCGTTTTACAATGAAATCACCGATTACCGCACCGCAGAGGATGTCGGTGTTGACCGCCCGGAGAAGAATGAAATAATGTGCAACATACCGCCGACGCCGGAGCAGGAGGAATTTATCCAGAAACTGATGGTGTTCGCGGAAAGCGGTGACGCCACTGTTCTCGGACGCTTGCCCCTGTCGGAGAGCGAGGACAAGGCGCGTATGCTAATCGCCACCGATTATGCCCGCAAGATGTCACTGGATATGCGCATGATTGATCCGGCATACGGTGACAATCCCGGCAACAAGGCGAGTATCTGCGCCGCGCGCATAGCCGAGTATTACCATCGCTTCGACGAGCAGAAAGGCACGCAGTTTGTTTTAACACATACTCGCATAGGTACATATTACTAAGTAAATGATATATAGCTATATACACATATCATCTTCCAAAATAGCCAAAATATATTTAATTATATTTAACATTTAAGGCTCAACTTCGTAACTATAAATAACCCCTTCTATGAGTATCTAGAGCCATATTTCTTTTAATTTATCCGTTTTTGAATTTTCAGATTCAAAAATCGTGAAAATGTCGGGGGGCTGTGGTTTGAAGGCTCTACCCCATAAAATTTTACCCCATACCCCTATAAAGTCTAATATCCCCTCTCTAGCTATCTAGGTAGTACATATCATTACCTTCTTTATCTTCCTTCATCGGCTCTAGGTCTGGAGCTAGGGTAGGCTTCATCATATAGTAACTTCTTTCTATCTCTATCTAGAGTTAGTATCACACTCTCTTATTTCATCAATCAAATTAGAAAGAATCTCATTAATCCATATACAAGCAGCTACTATATCACACTCTTCCTCATAGTCAAATACAGTTCTATCTATCATTCCACTCACTAACCACTCTGTAAAGTCCTCTTCTTTTAGCTTATATTCCTTACCTAAGAAGCCAACTCTTCCAGTATCTATAGTATAATCAAAGGCACTACTAGCTTTAGATGAATCATAGCCAGAATGAACATAAGAGCAGCAGAACTTATAGAGCTTCTGTAGTCCAGTGTACTTCTCATCCAGCCATCCTATTAGCTTCCCATAGCTCAAAGATTCCCCTTTATAATCAAACTGATTAATAGCTCTTCCTTTGCTATATCTATTCAGATATACCTTCTTATTCTCATATATGGTATAAGCATATAGGAAGGCTGCTATATCTATCAGATTCCTTATAATCACAATCGGCACTAACCGCTTACTCCTATAGCCATAATCTATACTCATTAAGTCTATAAAAGAAGTGTTAAGTTCATTGATTATTTTACAATTCGGATATAATAGCACATTCTCTACTGAATCCATATAGCCAATTAAACTATCTATGCTATGTGTACCAGTAGCTAAGTCAATACCTTTATACTTATAAGAAGCCAATTCTTTCAGCTTCTCTTCCAATGCCGATTTCGGCGTTATCTGTTCTAATATCTTCTCTAGTAGTGCCATAGTTAATACTTAAAAATAAAAGACGGGGCAGAGCTGTGATAACTCTTACCCCGCCTTCCAGTAGAGCAGTGAGATTACTCACCGAGAGCGGCTAAAGCTGCTTGAAGTGCTTCCTTCGGTACACCAGCCAGAAGCTCCTGCTGGCTTGCAGCTTTCAGAGCCTTGCAGTTCTGAATCCACTGCTGATATACCGCTATGCGACCATCACACCACGATACCAAGTCTGAAGCCGTAGCTCCTTCCTTGTACCACATACCGTACTGCTGTGCCATCTTAGCACGGTTAGACACTTCCTTAGCAGCCTCTACTGCATTTGCATTTACATTCTCGTTCATAGTGAAAAAGTTTTTTGGTGAATAACCCCTATACCTTGTGGCATAGGGACTCGTTGCCGAGTATTCAGCGGTGAGCCACCTAGTAAATGCTCTGCAAAAGTACAAAAAATATACCATTCTACAAAATAATAGAGCTGGATTAACTAAAAAAGGTGCTAACTTCACAGCCAACACCTTCCAGATATTTATATGCTCAAAGTTTATAAAATATTATTTATCTAATCTCTAATATAATCTCTTCACCTCTATCTATAGCTTCTTTCATCTTCTTATAAAGTAACTCAAAGTAATACTAGCTGTTAGTAACTCCACCTACTACAGTGTTCTTACCAACTATAATACATCCTGCACTACTATCAGCATTAGAGCCTTTATGTATTAGGATTCCTTCAAATCCCTTTACATTCATAATTCTAGGCATCTTCCCATTACAGAAGCTCTTATAATATGCCTTCTTACTGAATTTAGGAGATACTATATCCATTCTTACTTTATAAGAGCCAGTAGGAATAGCAGTCTTAGCATAAACTTTAGTAGCCTTTATCTTCTCTAGAGAATCAGCCTAACTTAATCCTCTATCCTTATCTTCTACAGTGTCCGAGAAATAAGCACCATTTATATAGAGCTTTCCGATTGTATAAGTAGCCTTCTTATACTTCCTATCTAAAGTTAGTATCATTCGTGAAAATCATCTTTATGCTTATTAAAAGCATCCTCTATCATCCGTTCTATCTGCTTAGTTACATTACTGCCATACTCACCTAGCTTACTCTTAAAGTAGATGCTAACACCAAAGATACCTCCAGCAGTCATAAAGGCTTCAGAGATATAAATAAGTGAGCCAGTAGCAATAGTAAAAGTAAAGGCAAAAGAGATAAAGGCTAGAGCCATACCAGATACTAGAAGTAAGATAGCCATTACATACTAAATCTTATCCTTAATACCTAGTTCCTTCCATTTCTTTTCAATCATAGTTTCAAAGATATTTTATTTTAATTCAAATAGATAACCTATTATAGTAATATTAATGGCTCTGATTCCACCACCATCAGCACCCCAATAATCACTACCCCAGCTATCATTATTTCCATCTTTCTAGTGAAATTCTCTAATCTTAATAATCTTTCCATCCTAATATGCTTCAAACCAATGCGCTCCGTCATTTCTACCATTTATAGTAGCACTTGAACTATGAGTAGATTTAGTGGTTGTATCATTATTAGCAGTATCTCCACTCATTTCCTATGTAACGTGAATGGCACTAATATAGAGAGAAGTATTATCTGCATAAGCAGGGGTTACAGACATTGTACCGCCATCTATACTAATAGCAACATCGTTAATAAATTCAGATTTACAGCCTTCAAAGAAATAATTTGTAGATGAACTGGAATAGTTATACTTTCTGATTCTTCCAGATAGTAGAACTATTGGATGTTGGTAATTCCCATATTTAACTACTTTCAACTCATTCTAAAGAGCTTGAAGTGTATTATTGATTTCTGATAGGTCTATGCTTCCCAAATCACTACCAATGCCTTCAACAGTCTGCTTTAGTTTTTCTATCTCATCTGCATTAGCCTAGATATTTGTAGTGTTAGTAGCTATGTTGGTAGTGTTATTATTAACCTTAGTAGTTAGGCTAGTAATATTACCTTCATTAGCTGTAACTCTTCCATTAAGAGCATCTATATCCGTCTTATTGCTTGTAATTCGGCTATCATACCCTTTTAGAAGCTCTACTATATCAGTCTTAGCTTTAGTGGAAGGATGCGGAATGTAGAGAGTTTTCTAAGCATAGATTTCATTAGCTTCAACCTCATTAGCTGTTACCTTTAACTCTACATTAAGATTACCACCGCCTTCTTCTGCTTCCTCCGATTCTCCATCATCACTATCATCATCTTCATAAGTAGGTGGAATGATACACTTAATATTAATATCTCCGTTTACTGTCATACTTCCATCAATATCATCACCAACATCATTCTATCCCCAAATCTGCCTATCTAATGATACTGATTCTCCACCCCTAGTAGGAATATCACCACTACCGCTAGAAGAGCTACCACCACCCGTTAGAATGGCTTTAACGCTCTTATCGCTAACTCCATCATATTTAATTAGTCGTATCATATTTATCAGTTTTTTCAATTAATTCAACAGTAGAAACTCCATAGCGATAATCATTACTGATAGTTTGAACTATGTACTTCCTTCCGCTAATAGTCTTATTGGTTAATACTGAATATGGCTTAATATCAAGCTCTCTTTTAAGATTAAACTCTAGGATTGCTCTAGGCTCTGAATATTGATTAGCCAGCTTATATACTAAATGGTGTTCCTGCCTTAGATTCTTTCCAGTGGCTTGATTGTAGGTTAAATCTAAATATTGGCTCTTACCATTGTTATCCAGATAATCTACAGTAGAATAACTGGAAGTCTTATTATCAAAGGTACATATCTTAAACTTTATTTCATCCATTTGCCTTACATTATCTTCAGTAGAGCTATCAGCACAATAGAAAGTATCAGCAGAAGCAGCATCTTCATTCATAGCATCATCAGAATATCCTACAGTAATATCCAATCCCTTAAATAATACTACTTTTGGTGGATAGCCACTATAGCTATTTTTCTTATCCTTTTTGTTGTTTCTAGCCCATTTGCCCTTAGTGTCCTTATTGGCAAATACAGTTAGCTCAACTTCTCCGTTTAAGTTTCCGTCTGGTGGAGTAGGCACATAGTAGCCTTTTTCATCCACACCCCATAAAGAGCCACAGTTATTATAAAACTCACAATCCTTATCCTGCCAATCATCTACTCTATGCTCTGCCGTTGGGTCGCCATAGAATATTTTGAAGTATGAAGGAGTAGTAACCCAATCTCCCATAGTCTTATAATCACCTTCATTCTTCCAGTAGTGATTACCCCATTTAAGCTATGCCCAGAAATATCCCTCATTAGCATAGATAGAAGTTTTCTTTGTGTCCTTATGCCTATATACTGTACCATTCATAGGAAAAGGAGCATTATACATATAGTGTCTAATCAGAGTGCCTTTAATAACTATATAGCCACCATCACCACCAAAGATAGTAGGTACTGATTTCTTAATCTTAAAGAAGGGATAATCAGTAGTCTTATCGTGTTCAATATGGTTAGTGTCTTGATTAAGACAAAGAATGTAATTCACCAGCTTCTTACTTCCGATATTGGCTATATTGGCTAACTATCCAAACTGCTTTAATTTAGTGTCCTTACTCTAACCATCCCAATTAGAAGTAATATCGGCTCTCCATTGATTGTATTTGCTTCCGTCTATCTGCTTAGTGAATAATCCCACAACAGTAGCACCTTTACCGCTCCATAGCTTAGAATACATCATATTACTAGAAAACTTACTTTCATCTAGTAATGAAGGATAGTTGTAGTTATGGCTATAGTGCTTAGTTTCTATCATTGGATTCTTATAGAACTTACCTACCACAAAGAATATTTTACCATCATCAGCCTTAGTAAGAGTAACAAAGAAACTTTCATCTACTCCAGCCTTATTCTTTACAGTGAATACTTCCGATTCTAAAAATCTATCATCTTTCTAAAACCAGCTTTTTAAGTCATTATCATAGCTAGCAGTAATGTTAGTGTAATTCTTACTACTATCCAATCCATCCACCAAGCTATCTATCTCATAAAACTCATCTATAACGGTAATCTGATTAAATATCTCATCAAGCGTTATCTTTGCTCCGTTTTCAGCGTGTGAATCTCCTTTGATATATTTAGATGAAGATAGTGTAACATTGGTAGGAGTTCCGATAGTAGAGCCAGTTAATGAGTATTTGAAGTATTTAGTTCTACCTTTAACTAGAGCATCATAATCTAAAATATATACATCCTCTCCATAGCTAGTAATAGTATATCCCATATACTACATTATCTCAAATAAGACATCGTAACAATTCCAAGCTACAGAATCATCTGGCTATGCTTCACTATCTTTCTTATCAAAGAAGTTAGCTTCTGATATTCTTAGCTTAGACATTATGGAATCAGTACCGTTAGCCTTAAATTGTACGTTATCTGTAACATAGAGATTCTTATAGCATCCAGCACGTTTAAGGCATTTGAACACTACATTTAAGAATGTATCTACCTCTTTAGAATCAGACCTATAAGGCATATCCTTTAATGCTGCTATACCATCCACACATTCAATCTCTATAACTTCTTTCTCTTCATCTAATCCCATATCATAGGCACAGGGCGTTACATATCCTACCCATTCAACCACATTAGCGGAAGTATTGGTAACAGTAACTTTAACTCCCTTAGTTTTACCACTGTAAATATCAAAAGGCATATCAGAAGTAAGCATTTCTATAGTAGCACCAGTAGATTTAATTGGAGCATAGATAGTTTTCCCATCATTATCCATTTCTGTTACAAATGGTGTTCCACCTAAAACAAATTTCTCCGTTTTAGTACCCTTTTCAGTGGCTATTTCTATTTTATAGTTCACTCCATTTACTGAAGTAAACTCACTAGTATATTTAGACATAGTTTTTATATTATAGATTCTGCTTGATAACCCTATATAGTTCATATAAGATTATCAAACAGAAGTATTTATTATTTCAATTTAGCCATCTTACTATCATAGTTCCTAAGTGTACCCTTCAAGTTAGAGCCACTGATTTCAAAGGTTACTTTACCTCCCAATCCACCAGTAGCACCACCACTATCTAAGGCATTAAAGAGATTGCTCTGCTGTTTAGGATTCAGTATCATTTCACCAGCATTTACCCTAGCTAGCATCCTATCACCGTGAAAAGAGCCACTACCACCGATAATACCACCATCGGCAAAGCTACCAGCAAAGGAAGCAAAGAGAGCAGTAATAGTAGCTATGATAGAAGCGATAGCAGCAATATTAGCAGGGAATGGAAGAGCAGCAGCGGAAGCAGTACCACTAGCTAGAGCTTCACCCTATTTAGCACCAATTAAAGCCACTATCTAAGGGATAATCTAGGCTACAGCTTGTGCTGATTGTCCTGCTAACTCTAACATCTTTCCACCAGTGCCACCAATAGCCTAACCTAATCCACCAAAAGCAGCACCTACAGAATTAGCCACACTTGTAATATCATCCATCTTCTTCTAATAGGCTTCAGCAGCTTCAGCAGCTATTTCAAATTCTGGCTTAACTCTAGAAGCATCCACTTCTAACTGAATAGTGTGCTGTTGTTGTACCAAATCAGCTATCTCTTTCTGAAGATTGTTAAACGCTTCACTTCCTACTACCTCTAGCTTTAGCTGATTCTGTTTAGCGGATAATTGATTTTGCACATATCCTAAAGAGCCTTCTTTTGCTTCTGGCTTAACTTCTTTAGGTGTTTCTACCTTCTCTACCAGTAATCCGTTTCTGATTTTAATTTGCTTAATCTGTTCCTATAATGCTTCCTTCTCCTTATTGATTTCAGCTAATCTTTCATCAGATACCACTGTGTTCTTTAGCTCATTATTTAAGGCATTATAAGCAGCTTCCAAAGCAGCTACACTTCCTGCTTCTGGTGGAGTTTGAGTAGATTTAGAAGTAGTACCTTTACCACCTCCACCAACTTTAGGAGTTTTGGTAGTAGTTACTGTATTAGTAGGAAGGGTAGTAGTTGTGTTAGTATTAGTGTTCTGAACTGGAGCGTTCTTTATAGGAGCTGGAGTAGATACTGATTTACTTTCTAGTCCGAGCCACTGTAAAAACTCATTCCATAGCTTCTTTACCTTACCAACTATTTCAACCGCCTTATTATAGATAGTGTTCCAAGCATTAGCTATATTCTAAGCAAAGGCGTTATCAGTCAGAGTACCTTTAAGTTCATTCCACTTATTAGCGATTCCATTAGCCACATTAGTAGCTAAGTCTTTAATAGCATTGAAGGCTTTAGCAGCTACAGCCACTACTATCTGTAGGACTGTTCCAATACCCTTTATGATTTCAGATAGACCTTGAATCTGAATCTTAGATATATTGCAATTATCAGTAATATTAATTTCAAATAATTGGAATGTATCTATAATATCCGAGATTACCCCTATAATATCATTCAGTAATCCCATTATATCCATTACTCCATCTGCTATACCCTATAATACTCCAGATTGTCCTAGAGTTATCATCAGAGCATCCCAAGCAGATTTAAGTTTAGTAACTGCTCCTTCAAAGTTATCATTATTGATAGCCATTTGTTCATAAGCAGTATTAGTATTTGCTAATGATTGGCTATATCCTTCAAAGGTACTTCTTCCATCTATAAGGGTTTTCAGCATAGTTACATTAGATTCTCCAACTAACTTAGCCATTTGTGCATCATCCATCTAAGCAGCAGCCAAGTTATTAAGAGCTTCCTACATACCAACTACAGAAGGCTTAAACTCATTGCTAGCCTTCATAGATAATTGAAGTAGTGTCGATGCTAATTGTGAGCCAGCCACATCAGCGGAAGAGAATTTAGGTGCAACAGTTTCAACAGCAGCAGCTAGTTCTACATAATTCATACCAGCGGAACTAGCAGCAGTACCAGCCTTTTCAAATGCCGTATTTAGATAGGCTACATCTGCTGAACCCTGCTAAGATGAAGCTGCCAAAGTATTGATAATATTAGTGGCTTCACTTGCTGAAACTCCCATCTGATTCATTACAGTAGTAATACCCTTAGCAGCATCCACTACTTCTATCTAAGCAGCTTCAGCGAGTACATTAGCAGCCTTAGTAACTTCCATCAGAGCATCTTTATCAGATAGAAGTTCTGGAGCTTGTGAGCCTATAAGTTTCATAGCATCTACTATATCACTAGCACTACTCTTAAATTCTTTACTCATTTCTACAGCTCCATCACTAATAGCCTTCATAGCTCCATCATCTAGACCGGTCAAAGATTGAAGGCTATCTAAGTGTGTTTCAAATTCAGCAGCAGCCTTAGCAGCCTAAACACAAGTAGTAGCAACAGCTCCAACTGCAACAGCAGCAGCTCCAGCAGGAGTAGCAAAAGCTCCTAGATTCTCTACTAAGCTACCTAATCCAAATTTATCTGCTACACCTTTTCCAGTGTCCTTTAATATATCTTTGAATGATTTACTTTCATTTTCAGCCTTTTTAAGAGCGTTTGAAACAGAATCAAGCTAAGACTTATATTCTGCTGCTGCCCTAGCCATATCCTTAAAAGCCTAAGAATTTGCACCACCCGCAGCAGCTAATCTTTCCATCTCTGCTTTTACATCCTTCAACTTCTTTCTTAGTGGTGCTGAAGATTGTTCTATGCGGTTAAATCGTTGTTGTATTGCGTCTAATCGGTTAGCACTACCACCCAGTTCATTTAGGCTTCTTTGAGCATTTCTAATAGTTCCAGATAGATTATCCTAGCCTTGCAAACGCACTATATAATCATTTGCCATTATTTTCCGAGTTAAAAGATTGTTCGTATAGTTGAGCCTTCTATTTTAATCTCTCTACATCCTCATTAGAAATAGAAGTATCTACCTCATCCTCCCAATTAAATTTAAGTATATCAGTTAGCTTTAACTTATTTGTGCTATTGGTCTATGCAATAAGATAAGAGATTAATCTAGCCTATTCCCATCCATCTTTATAGGCATAATAGGCATATTCCATTACTGCCTTCACTTCATACATTTCCATCTAATCTAGAACATAGTTAGGCGGATAATGAAGCCTAAGAGTTAAGATAGCATATAGTTCCGATACACTTAACTTTTTTTTTCACCGCTTTCCGATACCTCATTAAACAGCTCATTCTTTTTTTGAGAATCGGCTATTACCTAGTTGAGCTAGCTTATAAGGGTAGTATCATTATCTACTGCATCTATAAATTCATCCCACTCTAAAGGAGTATCTGGATTATTGGCTAGAAGCATAGAATAAAAGAATAGGTAGTTATCTATAGTAGTCTTAATTTCAAAGGCTCTACCAGTAATTTGTTCAAATATGAATAAAGCTCTGATAGTGTATTTTAGCTTGAAGTCTTTATTATTAATCGTAATATTCATAGTGTTAGTATTAAAAAGTAAATCCCTCTATACCCTCTAGACAAAGGTATAAAGGGATATACTTATATTTCAGTTAGTTTCTTAGTGGTGCAATTTTTCTTCAAAGCACTCTATATAGGTATTGGAAAAATCCACCACTTTGAAAATTTATATCTAATCTTATTCCTTTTGATTCGGTTGAGCTATCTTATTAATCTTCAATGAGATTAGCAGCTTTAGCTCCGCTTACCTTTTTAAGTTCGCCCACACCAGTAAAATCTACTTTCATAGTTGCATTTTCACCGTTAGGAGCGTTCATTTCCAAGTTGGTAATAACCATCTATCCAGTATATCCATCACCACTTTTAGCAGTCCAGCCAGTAGTAGGAGCAGCACCAAGTTTTCCCTCTGCATAGTCTGTAGAGTTTCCTTCAAGTGCAAACACACCAGTAATAGGCTTTCTAGACATCATCATCGCAAATAGCTCATCATATCCGATACCAGCCATAGGATTACCCATAAGATTCTCACTAGAGCAGCTCCAGCTTAACATTCCTACTTCTGAAGTCTGCCAAAGTCCACCACTATCTTTAGTAGAAGTTTCCTTAGTATCTGCACTGATAGAAAGTGTGTGATTAGTGGCAAAAGCGATAGACTTGCCACCAACAAAAAGCATTAAATCGCCACCTTTTGTTACAGCCATAATATTTTAATTTTTAGTTTATTGTTAAAGTTAAATTACAGTATCTCAATATTAAAAGTGAGTTTCTGTATATAAGCATCTTCTATATAATCTTCCTCTGCACTAATCAGTTTAATTTCTGATATGCTTATATCATTGTATAGTCCTCTAGTATGCTCCAGCTTATACATCACTTCTCTAGCCAACATAACACTTTCCTCATACTTGTTAGAAGCTACTACTACTTCTACAGTAGCTAGTTCCTAATAGTTGTATCTATCTTTAGTGTTTGAGTGCTGTAGGCTAGTTCTCCGATATATCACAAAGGGATAAGTAGTACCCTAATCAGCTACTAGTGGATATACATTTTTGATTCCTTTGAGTATGGTAAATATTGCTTTACCTATTTCTAATCCGCTCATTGTTCAATACGCCTTAATGATTCTGTTATAGAGTTATAAATAGTATCATCTATATCCTGCTGCCTAGCTTTTCTAAAGAAGTTCATAGCTCTTATAGAACCTCTGTTAGCTCCACCTCTTCTAAGCCTTCTTTGTGCCGTTCCTTTCTCAAAGAACTTTAATCTAAAATCTCCCAATATACTTACAGATACTTCACAGTAATCCTTATCAGCTTTAAGCCTTACACCGCTTTCCATTGTCTTACCGTTCCATCTGTTAGGAGAAGTAGCAGCAGAGCCTAAACTGGCTCTAAGTTGGGTCTTAGTTTGTCTAGCTAACTTCTATCCACCTTTCTTTAGAGCAGTAAATAGAATCTTCTTTGTAGAATCAGCGTCAAGAGCATTAAATAGATTTTGTACTGAAGTATCATCAATTACTACATTACTCATTGATAAGCTCCGTTTTAATAGTCAGTGATTGTAGCTACTTGTTTTCTTCAATGGATAGAATCCGATACTTTTTATTCTTCCAGATAATTCTCATTCGTTCATCTATCTGGTGATAAATTCTCACTGTAAACACAACCTCATAAGCAAAGATTATTTCATTATTCTCATTGCTCCTATTACCACTTGTATAAGTAACTTGTGCTTTAGTCTTGCCTATGTGTGTTATCCATTTTATAGGCGTAGCTCCATATTCATTATTTTCTACAGTAGGCTTCTCAACAGTAATAACTTCTGTCAATAATCCAGCTCTCATAGTTAAGGAATGTAGTAGCGTTTATATAGTCCAAGTAAATACTCTAGATTATAAGGCACTTTAGAAGCGGAAGTAAAACTAACTGGCTCTCTATTAGCATAGAGATTACCAATCATAAGCAGGATAGTATGAGTAACAGCTTTAGGTAGTATGCCGTTCTATAACAAATCAGCTAAAGGGGCATCTAAATGTTGAGCTACAGCATCTTCAGCCACTTGTATAAGGTAGATAATGTAGCTATCATCATCCTTAAAATCGGGGTCTATTTGAAGATGCTTCTTCACATCCGATACAGTTACATACATAGCTTTCCAAGTTTAAGAGTTGAGATTTAGGAGTAGGCTTTTATACCTACTCCCTTCTCAAACATTAATAAACACTATTTATTACTCAACTACTCCAGCTACAAAGGCTTCAGAGCGTCTAGGTTTAGCATCAAAATAAGCGTTAATTACAAGTCTTACCTTGCCATCAGCAGCCTTAGTATAAGGGTCAACAGTCAAATCAATAGCTCCCCACTGTGCAATTACATATTCAGAGAAGTTACCGAGTACAATACCCTTAGAAGCAGAAGTACAAAGTACCTTTATTCCGTTTACTTCTCCATCCTCCATTACAAAGCCATTTTCACCTTTCTTAGCCTTGCGAAGAGCAGCCTTAGCTTTAGGAGATACAATGTAGGTATATTCACCATATACATTAGCTTCCTCCAGAGCTTCCTCCATATCTACAGTAGAAGCATAATCGAGAGTAGCAGCAGTAGCACCATTAAAGATACCAGCAGGCTTCTTAGCTGTTCCAGCAGCATCACCCAAAATAGTAGCTTCAAGTTCATTAGAGATAGCTTTTACAATATCATTGCGAAGCATATCCTCTGCATTTACGGAATCTTGAATAAGGAACTGCTTAGATACCTCAACTACAGCAGTAAGACGTTTAGGAGCTAACTCTACTTCAGAGAATGAACCAGCACCATCAGCAGCAGTACCTACTTCACCTTCCCAACCTACAGTAGTACCATCATACATAGGGATAGATACATTACCAACTAAGCCAGTCATAATAGTAGCTCCAGCTTGTGCCATTACTAAATTAGCTCTAAGTGGCTCTAGAATATTAAGTTTATCTGTTGCAACTGCTTCAAGTCCAGCAGTAGCTACTGTAGCTTGAACATCAGCACGCTCTTCAATAGGAAGCTGAATCTGTCCGCTGTAAGAAAGTCCAGATTTACGCATTTCAGCAACACCAGCGTTTACTACCTCTGCACTTCTTTCGTCAAGTTGTTTGTTGTTTGCTATGTTATTAATAGCTTTAAGTAAAGAAAACTTTTCCATAGTTCTTTTATCAATTAAATTATTATCGTGTTTATTGTTATCATCTTCGGTATCATCTTTATCCGTTGGCTCATCAGAAGGATTATCGGTAGGCTCTTCTGTTGGCTCTTCATCTTTAGAAGGCTCTTCATCAGAAGGCTTCTCTTCCTCTAATTGCTTCTCCATCTGTTTAGCCTTTTCTATCAGTTCATCTACTTTCTTTTGTTGAGCTTCTGCTTCCTCTTGCTCCTTAAAGGCTTCTAAACCTCTACAATCCACTTTAACAGAAGTAGCATCATAAGCAGCTCTATACACTGGAGATACATCAAAGAGTTCATTAATACTCTGGATAGTTCTAAGATAAGTGCCATCCTCTCTTTTACTCCAATTATCAGAGCCTACTGTGAAGGCAAAAGAGCTAGTAGAAATATCACCTCTTCTAAGTCCTTCTAAGAGTTCATCCCCTAGAGCTGTGGCAGGAGCTTCAAAGGTATATTTCAATCCAATGTTATCTATTTCTAAGGTCAAACTACCTTCTCCTTTATTGCTTCTGGCTAATACCCCTCTGTCCTCATTGTGGTTAAGCAAACAAAGCACATCAGATTTCTCAACTACACCAATAAGGGCATCTGGGTTAATTCGCTCTATGAAGCCACCTAAATCATTAGAATCCGAGTTAAAAACTATTGCATATCCGCTAACAGTTCTGGATTCTGGTAAAATAGGTGTTATTTCGTTATTTGAATTTCTAACTTCTTTCATCATTATTTTTGTTCTCTATTTACTAATATACAGTAATTTGTATCACAAACTTATCATAATATAGCATTATTAATCTTCATCCGAGATAGAAGCATACTCACTACCATCATACTTTTCAGCCATCTATCTTAAAGATTCAAGTTCATCAGCTATGAATGATAGTTTTTCAAGCTCTAGAGTATCATCTATAAACTACAAATAATCAGTTTCCATAGTAGATAGTAATAACTTCTCCCTCTTCTAGATTCTCTATTACATTAGATAGATGCTCTGTAGAACATACCATATTCTAGGGAATGGAATTACCTAGCTTAGTATATAATACTCTATCCTTAGAAGTGGAATGAAAATAGAAGTAATCATAATTCTTTACCTCAAATCCATCAGTTACTACCTCTGATACATTCTAAGCATTTATATCAGCTATCTTTACATCAGATATATAACGCTCATCTATTCTAGCAACTGCATCCCTAGTAAACTTATCTATAATCTCATATTCAACACCATTAATTACAATCCTACTTATTTCCATAGTTAAAAAGTATATGTTATTTCACCATCCCATCTAACCAGCCAGTTCACAAATCGGAATAGCTTATACTGCTTTCTACTTCCAGAAGGAAAATCAATAGATACAGTAGTATAACTATCCTGCCATCCGTTGAAGCTCTAACATCCACCAGAAAAAGAGTATAAGCCTTTATGAGTAGCAGGAACTAGGATAAAGAATGTTTTATTAGGCTCATCCCCTATAGCTAGCCATTTGTGCCTAACCTTTATAGGCTTATCTGTATTAGCAAACACTTTGTTATTGGTGTTATCTTTAGCCAGAAGTGAAGTAAGATACTCATAAGTAATAGGCTTATCTTTATCGGTTTCATCCATAGCACCGACAAATATATTATCTTCATTGAAGTTAGTTAGCTCTACTACATCAGCAGTCTTATTCTCCAGTTCTTTTATCCGATTAAGGAGCTGATTAACTACTATTTGAGCATCAGCATCCTTAATCTGATATTCTTTACCATTAAGAGTAATCCTAGTAATATCCATCATTCAACCTCTATAATATAAAGTTTTCCCTGATTCTGTTCCAGTTCAGCTACTTTATTTTTAAGAGCATCAATTACTTGCCTAGCATCCTTATCTTTAATTTGATACTCTGTACCGTTTACAACAATTTTATATATATCCATATTGCTCAATTTTAATTATAATAATCAGTTCCTTTATTCTACTGTTATCCACTGTATTTTATTCTGATTTTTCTCTAATTCATCTACTCTCCCTTTAAGAGAAGTAACATCAGAACTTATAATAGATAGTATCTGTTGAGCTTGCTTATCTGTAATCAGATATTCTTTTCCTGCTAGTATTACCTTTGTTATTTTGCTTTCCATAGTTGATTAGTGTTGTTTGTTTTGTTCGTTAATAATCTCATTGGCTTCCTCTTCCGTTATCTCTTTCCAGTTAGAAGGAGAATCATTTACAGCTAGATACACCTCTTTACTAAGTACCCTCTGCATAATATCTACTTCCCCTGCTTGTGTAATATAGTGTCCTTCCTCTGGCACTAGTACCTTAGTTATATATGTAGATTCTTTCATACGATTGTATATCCTTTAGAAGTTATTTGTGCTTTCTCTGCTGAAGTTAAAGCGTTCTTTGTATTTGTGGATAGGTAGATACTTAAAGACTTAGATTCTCCAGATTTATCCTTAGCATTAGTAATCAAAGTATCTACTAAGCTCTTTTTGGCGTTCTTATATGTAGTGTTATTTATACCCCAATAATTCAACTGTCTAAAATCCATAATATTGAACCTTGTAAAATCTCCTATATTCAATATAGTTAGCTCTCTAATATCTGGTATAACCTTATTACCAAACAATACCGTATCCACTCTATAAGAATTTGCATTTGTCGGATATGTAACAGATTTAATTACTCTGATACTAGGGCATTTGCAGCAAATATTATTTACTTCTTCATTCGGAATATTTATGTTTTCTATCTCTGTTAAATTGGCACAATCATAAATAATTCCTTCATCCAGATTATGAGCAGTAACCTTAGAGCCTAGAAAATCACCTTTTAACTTAGTAAAAATTCCAGAAATAGAGCCATTAACACATTCACTTACTCCACCAAATAAGCCATCTAAATCAATAGAATCCTACTGGATATTAGCGATACTACATTTATCATCCTTAAAAGGATAGTTCTTTTGGAAGTAGTAAAAATGATTCTACTTAGTAATATTAACTGTAGTAGGATATTTAGAACCAAAACTATAAACCTTAGTAAAGGCTAAAGAATCATTGCTATCCATATCATTAATGCTATAAGCAGTGCCATTAGGGATAAAGGTAATGATATATTTTCCAGTGTCTGAATAAGTGTGCTTCATAGGATTCCTAGAAAAAGTAGCTGAAGTTATAATTACATCCTCTTCAGTATCATCACCCCAATTTACTTTACCTAGATTAGTATTAGAAGCTCCACTAATCGGAAGATATACAATCTTACTATAATTAGTATCTACTTCAAATACTACATCATCATAATTAAAAATAGGCTCATCAGAAGGCTTACACCATACTAACTTTAATCCTTGATATATGGAGCTAATAGGAGTGCTTCTCTTATACACTCCCATTAGTTCCTTGCTTGTTCCATTCATCACTCTTCAGTTATATAGTAGAATGTGTTAGTATCTTTATTTGTTATTGCATCATATTCGGCTTGTGTACCTACCCAAAAAGAAGGAGTAGCAGCCAGCTTATTCTTTTCGGCTGTTGTATAGTCATTTGTAGAAAGTCCTTTACCAGATACCTTATCTACTTTACCAGATATATCTTGATGCTGTGTTAGGTATTTAGTATGGTCTATAGCTTCTAGGGTAGAGATTCTAGCCTTTACAGAAGTATCATCATATTCAGCAGGAAGTTCCGATTTAAGAGCATAATCTTTAAGCTGTTCAGTAACATCTATATTCTCTACAGCAGAATCTACTTCAGCCTTAGTATAGTAGTTATCTAATGATTGATGCTCTGTTAGATAAGTACCTTTTGGCTGATACTTAGAAGCAGCTCCTTCTTTAGTTTCAAAGGAATCTAGGTTAATGCCATCAACCTTACTATCAATGGCATTAACTAGATTATCTACCTCTGTTTTATTGTATGTGTTCTTCTGGAGTTCTGTAATCTTACTTTGAGCATCTTTATCAGTAAGATTATACTCAACTCCGTTAAGATTCATTTTATTAATATTCATAAGTCATCAGAGAGTTATAATAAGTGTTTCATTCTCTACTTTCATACTGTTCTTTAGAGCAGTTCTAAGAGCAGTTACATTATCGGTAATATCCGATTCAGCAGCTTTAGCTCTATTGGCTTCAGCGGTTACTTCTCCCTTTGTTGCCAATCCGCTTATATCTTGATGCGCTGTTAAGTAATCGCCTTTAGGCTGGTACTTAGCATCTGCATCAGCTTTAGCCTTATTAACTTCATCATCGGTATAGTGTTTGGCATCTTCCAGAGAGTGAGCCACAGAGCCAACAGTGGAAGCATCCCCATTAAGTCTATCAATCTTATCAGATAATACCTTTTCAGCGTCAGTAGCTCTAGATACTTCTGCATTGATAGCAGCAGTGTTAGCAACATCTGCATCAGTAGAGCGTTTAACCTCTGCCTTAACTGCATCAGCCACTTCTTTCTCTGCTGCCTTAGCTCTGTTTACTTCAGTAATCAAATCAGCAGAAGCAGCCTTAACCAGATTCTCTACTCTAGCTTCCTCTGATTTTGCCCTGCTTGATTCAGCAGTAATATCAGAATTGATAGCTGTAACAGTAGCATCCATTTCAGCCTTAGTATAGACATCAGCACTATTAGCTTTACCACTAAGAACACCATTAATAGCATCAATAGCATCCCCATTACCATTAAGAACTTCTGCTATTTCTCCGAGTGTGTCTAAGGCTTCTGGAGCAGTACCAATTACATCCTTAATCCTGCCATCTACATCAGCCTTAGTAGCATACTCTTTAAGAGTGTTTGTAAGGTCAGTAGAAGTAGATGCTTTAATTTTGGCTATCTCATCATCTGTATAATGTTTGCTATCCTCTACAGCGTGATTAATAGAGCCGATTCCTTCACCATTGATTACATCTAACTTCTGATTGATAGTATTGATAGAAGTAGCATTAGCTTTAACCTCTGCATCCATATCAGATACAGCCTTAGTAAGTTCAGCATCCTTATCGGTAGAGCGTTTTACTTCATTAGCTACAGTAGTAGTAAGAGCATCCACAGAAGCAACTATATCGGCTTCTTTAGCAGTAGCTCTAGATACCTCATTAGAAACAGCAGTATTAGTAGTATCAATACTGTTTTTAAGTTCATTCTCCTTAGCTGTTGCCCGGCTTATTTCACCATCTACTTTATCAGAAAGAGCTGTAGCTGCTTGATTGATTCCAGTGATAGAATCTTTAATAGCCTTATCCTCATTGGTAGAACGTGTAATTTCTGCATTAAGAGTATCATTAAGAGCTTTCTCTTCACCTTTCGCTCTAGTAACCTCATCAGAGATAGCAGTATTAAGTTCATCAGCCTTATCAGTAAGAGCCTTCTCTGCTGCTTTTGCTCTATCCGATTCTGCTTTAATGGAATCAGTTACTTCTGTGTTCTTATCGGCTACAGAAGTTTTAAGAGCCTTCAGAGCATCAGTAATATCCTTCTCTACAGTCTTAGCACGTTCAACTTCTGAAGTGATAGCACCAGTAAGAGATTCCTCTTTAGCCTTAGCTCTATCCACCTCAATAGTAAGAGCTGTATCTATTCTATTCTCTTCTGCTTTAGCTCTGTTGGATTCTATATCAAGTTCCTGCTTATGCTCTCTATCCTTCTCTAATGAGCGTTCAATTTCATCCCCTAGATTCTCAACCAGCTCATTAACCTTACTGTTTATACTATTCTCTTTTTGTATGGCTCTATCAATTTCAGCATTAAGAGAATCAGTAAGTAGTTTTTCAGCAGCCTTAGCTCTGTTTGATTCGGATTCTATACTATCTCTAGTAGTAGTAATTTCAGCAGTTACCCTATTAATTTCAGTAGTAAGATTAGTAGCTATCTCATTCTCCTTAGTAGTGGCTCTAGATATTTCATTATTAAGAGCTGTATTAAGGGTGTTAGTAGCTTCATCAATCTTATCAGATGCACCTTCCTTATTCTCTTTAATGAGTTTATGAAGCTGCATATCCACTTCATTAGAGCGTCTTATTTCCTCATTAAGTTTATCCTCTATAGCCTTATCAGCAGAATCAGAATCGGCTTTATTGGCTTTAATAAGTTTGTGCATTTCTATATCTACCTCATTGCTTCTTTTAATCTCATCAGCTAACCTATCAGTATATTCACATTCTACATAGTGCTTTAGCTCTCCGATAGCCTTAGTTCTCTTTATTGATTCATCCTCTATCAAGTCCTTCAGATACTCTAAAGTTTGATAGTTAATAGGGTTAGCTGGAATCTCATTATAATTACTGTTCACCCAATTAAAATCAGTAACCACTTCCTTCACTTTGTTATACATACAATCAGTATGCTAAAAAGCAGAATCCCTAATAGCATAATCATAAGTATAACATACTACACCAGTTTCTAGGGTGTTCATATAGTAATCTGGGATAGCTACTCTATCTACATTGCCATTAAGTAGTAAATCCCTCTTTTTGAATGTTAAATAATTATTTCTGTTGGAAGTCCATACATATAGCTTAAAATCTGCTGTATCAGCTACCCTAAGTGGCTTCCCTTTAATATCCTCAATATGGAGAATAAGTATTAAATCACTACCTTTCTTAATTTCCATAGTCCTTAATTATTTTGATTTTCGTTTATGTTTTCTTTTATCGTATTGGTGTTATCTGGAGTAGATGAAACAGCTCTTTCTAAAGTCTTGATATTAACCTATACAAAGGTATTATCTCCACCTTCTATAGCAGGTAAATCCAACTGCTTTCTAATATCATTAGGACTTACTACACCGATATTAAAGAGAGTATTATAATAGGCTGCTAGAGATTGCTTATCGGCTCTAAGTAAAGTGGCTGTATCAAATCTAACATCTATAGAATCCTTCTCTGAAGGCTTATATAGCTTTCTCTCAAACTCCAGCTCTATCTTCTCTAGAAGTGGTGATAGTGTTTCAGTAAGGAATGATAGGTTAGTGGCTTCAACAGTTGAATAGCTTGATTTAGATAAATCAAAAGCCTTCACTGGAGATACCCCAAAGAACCTACATATATCTACTACATTGAACTGCCTAGTTTCTAATAGTTGAGCATCAGCAGGATTCACTGTAATAGGCTGGAAGTCCATATTTCCCTCTAAGATAGCAACACCATTAGGAGTACCAGTAGAAGGACTAAAAGCCATTTGCCAACTAGTTTTAAGTCCTCTCTTCTATGCTTCAGTAAGATTACTTTCAACCTTTAACACTCCTGCCAGATTAGCACCTCCCTTAAAGAATCCAGCAGCGTGAGCTTCACTATCTACAGCTAATCCTAGTGTGTTCCTAGCGTGTCTTAGTGTCGATACACCTTCAACCCCATCATAGCTAAAATTAAGAATATGTATCATATCCTTAGATTCTACCTTACCTAATCCTACAATAGAATAAGATACCGATTCTCTAAGGCTCTTAGGTCTGATTACTGTTACAAGGTCAGCAGGGATAAAGTGTAATCCAATAGCATCACCTTTAGCATCCCTATCTATATAAGCATATCCATTACCCTTTAATAAAGTAGATACTATCAGAGATTTAATGAAGGTGAATCTAGTCATTCTAGGATTAGGCTCTTTATTTAATAGCTTGTAAGTAGGGTGAGAAGTTAATTTGATTTTATATCCTTGACTATCTATCCTATAAGGCTCTAATGGTAGTTGAGCCACTGAATCCGATACTACCTCTATACATCGGTAAACAGTAGATAATAGCATAGATTTATCAGTGCTGTAAGCGGAAGCACTATTATAAGTCAGATAATCAAATAATCCATTACTTCTTTCCTCTACCTAAGTCTGTTCTTTTCGTTTATTTCCAAAACCAAACATAAGTATTTTATTTATAGATTATTATATTATAAAAATTTCATTGGAGTAATGCGGAACTTGAAGATACATACCTAGAGCTTGAATCATAGCTATAGCACCATCTATCTTTTTATCCTTAACTCCTTTATTCGGCTTAACATTGCCGTTATGGTCTGATTTAAGAGTAACATTCTTAAAGCACCATCTATTAATTTCATTGTTATCTATGATAGCTCTTCCAGATAAGATTAATCTTTCCATTTCTCTAGTAGGCTTATTGAAGTTACCTAGCGTTTGTGGATATTCCTCTAATGGAAGTCCTAGCTCTGTAGCGTGAATCGCCCACTAAGTAGCATTATACTTATCATATCCGATAGCTCTTATAGATAGCAGTTCACTAGCTTTAACTATATCATTAGTAATATAATCATAGTCAGTAACATTACCCTCTGTAATCTTTAATAATCCCATCTGCTTCCAATACTTGTAAAGCTCTCTATCTGGCTTCTCCTTTAATGCCGATTCTGGTAAATAGTAATCAGTCTTAAAGTAGTATTTGCCATCCTATTCAATCAGATAAGATACTGCTGTTAAGTCAGAAGTAGCAGCTAAATCCACTCCTACATAACATACACAGTCCTTAAAATCGGATAGCTTGACTGTTTGGCTATTTCTAACTATGTAAGATTCTGGAAGCCATACAGAAGCAGTATCACACCATAGATTAAGGGTCTTAGTTTTTACTCCAACCTCTTCAGAAGGATTATTAATAGCGGATTGTACCTATTCCTTAATGTACTTCTTAGTAACAGTAACATCTAGGTTAGGAGTACACTTTATCCAGTTCTTTTCATCAGTCCAATCATCTTCTTCATCTAAAGAGTAGATAGCTACAAATAAGCTATCATCTTCTTTTAATCCGTTCAGTATTTCAATCGCTGTAGTTCTTAGCTTGTAGCAGGGTAATGTTTTATCAAATCCAGCAGTAGTAATAGTGCATAAATGCGGATTCTACCTCATTCCCATAGAAGATTTAATAACATCCCTAACCCTAGAGTTCTTAGCAGAGTGGTATTCATCCACCAATCCAAAGCTAGCGTTAAATCCATCCAGCTTACTATCATCAGCAGCAAACACTTTCAGCTTAGAATCATTTGCATTTAATAGGATGCTATCTCTATAAGCCTTCAGATATTTTGCTGAAGGGTCTAACTGTTTGGCAAAGTTTGAGCAGAAGTTAAATGCTATCTTAGCCTATTCCTTTGAATTTGCTGCTAAGTCCACTTCAGCACCATCTTCACCATCTGCTATAAGAAAGTACATACATAAAGCAGCAGCTAAGGCTGTTTTACCATTCTTTCTACTAACTTCTATGTATGAGCTTGTAAAGCGTCTATTATCGGTATCTTTCCAATAGAATCCGAGAATGTTAGCTATTATAAACTATTGCCATCTTTCTAGGATAAATGGATTACCGCTACTCTTTCCTGCAAAGTGTTTGAGGATTCCGATAAAGGAAATAGCATTATCCACTACATCCTCTCTAAAGTCTAAATCATTCCTTTGTAAGTCAGATAGAAAACGCTTACAAGCTAGTTTAATATTATCACAGCATACCACTTTACCCTCTACCACTTCTACAGCATACTAATAGTAAGGTTTATTCATTGTGGTATTCACAGTAGTATTTTTTATATATTGTTGGTCTATGTTTTATTTTCGGCTTGTATTTCAAATGAGAAGTAATATTACCAGTCTTACAACCTATGAAGTTAGCTGCTTCAGTTGCACTATCACACTCTTTAAGTAGTTCATCAGTTTCAGCATCATAGACATCTACAGCCTTTTTAAGCCAGTCCTTACTTCTCCCTTTCTAAATATAAGGCTCTGGGTGTTCTGGCTTGTATTCAACATCAGGACTTGTAAAACGGTACTATTTTTTCCACACTGTTTTAGTTCTTCCTTTTAGATTATTTCTAATTGTAGATACTGGTATTCCAGTTTTCTAGCTAGCTTCTAAAGCTGAATCAAATGTGCCGAGTAATGAACCACTCTTATTATCGTACCAGAACACTTTAGTTTTCCGATTAGTAAAAGGGTGTTCTCCTTCACTTGTAAAGTAAACATCACCTCTTATCTCTCTACCCTAAATGCTCTTTCTTACTGTTTCAACATCTATATCATATTCATAAGCAGCAACAGTAATAGAATCAAATACCGATACTACCTCATTTGTAGCCTTATCAATGGCTTTAACTTCTCTACTTATCATACATTATCTAACCTCCTTCTTTTTACTGTTGTTTTTCATAAATGCTTCAAAAGGAGTATCAGCACCAGTATTAGCTTCCAGTTTAGGTAGCTTAGTTCTAGCCTTAGCAGTCAATCCAAATTCAGCCATTACCTTCATCGCTTGTGTTTGTGCATCCTTTGCAATTTTAATAGCAGGGTGAGCAGCCATATTACCCCTATCAGAGATAACAGTTAATCCATCCTTTTCTAGCTGTTTGGAAGCCTTTATAAACATAGAGTAATTTCTAGCCAGCATAGTAAGAGCTGCTGTATCTACATCCTCCATTACTCCATTAGATTTAAGCATATCCAGCACATCCTATATGTACTTCTTAGCTTCATCTTCTATATCCGTTGGAATCTTAAAAGTAGTGTTCATAATACATTTATAGTGTTTGAGTAATAAATAATTCGTGTTTAATGTTAATTATCTTTCGGATAGCCTTTTAACCATCCTTTTCTTTTAATACTATACAGTAATTTGTGATACAAAATCTCTCTATCTTCAAGTTGTAGAATCTCTGTGATACACATACTCCCCTTTAATTTGAGCATCAGATAGTTAAATAAAGATTTTTTAATATTTATTTTGGAGTGTCTGGAAAAAGTATTATCTTTGTATATAATTAAAAACCAATAAATTAATATCTTATGAAAGACAAAACTACTAACAAAGAAGCTCAATTAAGAGTTAGATTAACTCCACATCAATCTTTTATGTTGGATGAAATGAGCAGAGAATTAGATATTACTAAATCTGCATTAATGAGATATATTTTAGATTAGTTCATACAGCAATATGAAAAAACAAATGGTTAATTACTGGAGCAGTTATAAAAGGAAGTTCGTAAACATAGAGAAGGCTGTTTATAATATAGAAGTAAACCAGCTATTAACCTAGCACTATCAGTACCTTCATTCTCTCTTAGTAAAGACAGAGCAGGATGAAGATACTTTTAATGATACATACTTAAAGCTAACCTATCTTTATGATAATACTAAGGACTTTATAGAGTAGTTCAAATATTACTTCAATCTCCTAAAAGGAGCATATCTAAGGGATGATAGAGTAGCCAACTATTACCTATCAATAGGGGAAGTGATTAATAAAGGAGAAGAGCCTATAGATTCCGATTTTGAAGCTCCAGAAGATAAGCCAACTATGTAGAACCTTAAAGAAAGTATTAAAGCCTATGCCAACACTCAAAAAAGCTACAAAAGAGCCAGTAAGAAGGCTTAATAGGGAATAGAGATAGAAGATATATCAGAGCCAGAAGTGGAAGGATTTAAGAACTGCCAAACTAATGGAATAGCCATTATGTGAGATATGCCTAGCTAAAGATAAGATTACTTTGGCTATTGATGTTCACCACAGAGATAGCTTTATGAATTATGAAGGTATATAGAGATTAGCTAAAGCCTATGATTACTCTAACCTATTATCAGTATGTAAAGAGTGCCATAGTGAGCTACATAGAAAAGGTACTACTCACGGATAAAAGAATATGGCTCTAATCCTATTATAAAGTCAAATATTAAAGTTTGTGATAAAATTATTTTGGTGCCTATCAGAAAGTTAGTATCTTTGTAGTATCAAAATTGGAGCTACAATCTAATACTAGTTTTGGTGAAACTTTCATAAAAAATTAATGTTTAAGGAGATTCTAGGGGTAGAGATACCCCTAAATTTCTCCCTGCCGAGTGCATTAATTCTTCAAAGCATCCTATACTAAGGAAGGAAAAAGTAACCTATACTAGCCAGCTTACTTCACAGCCTTCTAAGGCTCTGAAAAACCTCCGATAGTACCGCTCCGACTGCCGAAAATGAAGCTCACAGAGCCGTAAAAACTTTTTTAGGAAAAAGTGATATTTTTATTTTGGAATCGGTAAAAAGTTGTGTATATTTGCATATAAGAAATTAAGAAACAGAAAATTAGTAAAATTTGCAACTATCATATCTATTCTCTCATATTTCTGTAGGGTGCTTAACTAACACCCTACTTTCTCTGAAAATTAACGTCTGTCATTATAAATACTTAGAAAATCGTGAGCTACTGGGCAGGTCTAGTAGCTCAAATTAGGGGATTTAGTATAAAGGTAATACGGTAGTATGGCATACTACTAATATCAGTTCGATTCTGATAATCTCCACTACATCTACTCTACTATTGTTTGTGGTGTTGTGTAATTGAAACATAAAACTGTATTGACCCATTTATTATTTAGGTACTTAGTAAAGCAACTAAGCGGAATATTAGGCGTTGTGATAACGCCTATATTTTGCCTTCAAAGGTGCAATTTTTCTTCAAGTGCCTATATATAGGTAAAGAAAAAAGTAACCGATAGTAGAAATAAAGATAAACATAGATTTTTCAGATGATAATTCAACAAACATTAAAAACACTAATTTATTATGAAACAAACTATTATTAATGGTGGAAGCCATAGATACCTTAGTGAGCTTCCAGAATTTGAAAATGGCTTACCCTTCGGAGTAATTAACAAAACTAAAACAGATGTAGGTGGAACTTATGTAGCTGCTAATTGTCAAAGTAACTATATAATTGTTTGTCCGTTCAGAGATTTAGTAGATAGTATAGCAGCAGATAAGAATAACAGATACAATATCTTTAAGTGCTATGGTGGAACTAGAGAATATGAGTTTAAGAAGTACATTAAAGAGAATGAAGTATATAAGGTAGCTGTTACTTATGATAGTTTACCCAAGCTCCTTAGATGGATGGATAATACTGAAGGCTGGAAGGTACTGGTAGATGAATACCACCTAATCTTAGAAGATATGGATTTTAGATATAATGCTATTGATGGATTACTTAATGAGATTAAGAAGTTTGAACACTACTCTTTCTTATCCGCTACTCCTATAGATTTTGATTTTGAGATTGAATTTATAAAGAATCTTCCTCATTATAAAGTAGAGTGGGAAGGCTTACAAATGATAACACCCATTAGATATAGAGCCAGCTCACTTACAAAGGGATTAGCTAGGTTTATCCAGATATTCTTATCAGAAGGCTTTAGAGTTCCAGATATTAACGGTGAAGTTAGTGAGGTGAAAGAGCTTTATATATTCCTCAACTCTGTAACTACAATCAAGCAGATAGTAGATACATTGGAACTAAAGCCAGAAGAGGTAAAGATATGCTGTGCTACTAGAATCAGAAATACTAAGATTCTAGGAGAAAATTATGAGATTGAATCGGTTAGTAGTCCTAATAAGAGAATAAACTTCTTTACAAAGAAATGTTTTCAAGGATGCAACATCTTTACTAATAATGGTCTAGTAGTTGTGGCTTCAGATGCTTATAAAACTCAAACACTAGTAGATATATCCACTACCTTAGAGCAAATAGCAGGAAGGATTAGATATAACAATGAGTATCAGAATATCTTTAGAAATACTCTAATACATCTATTCTCTACCAATCGGAATATTATGGATGATTCTGAATTTGCTACTGAAATGGATGCTAAGAGAGATAGAGCCAATATCCTTATAAGTGGATATACAAAACTCAATAAGGAAGAGCGTGAACTATATGGAACTAAGTTAGGAGATAGCATAGAAACAGAGTTAGTATCTATTATAGATGGAGAAATGGTATTTAACAAACTCAAAGAGCAGAGCTTTATCTATAAGCAGGAACTTAGAAAGAAATATAAGGATGGAATCAGCATCTATAAGGCTTATGATAAATCAGAGAAGTTTACGCCAGTAGAAACCAGTGTTTGGGATGATTTCAACATTAAACTAGCAAAGGCTGTTACAATCAGCTATGAGCAGTTATTAAAGGACTATCTAGAGAATCCTTCTGATACTTATGAGTTAGAATATCCAGAATTTAAGGACTTCAGAAAGTACCTTAAAGAATCGGAAATGAATACTCTTAGATGGAATAAAGAGAAGATGATAAAAGCAGTGGAAGATAAGAAATAGATGGATGCCGTTTATATGGCTGTATTTAGTGAAGGCTTTATAAAGAATCCAGAACTTAAAGCTAAGTTTGCCAGTGAGTTCAGTAAGCGTAATATGAAGATAGCAGCTAAGGCTAGTCTTATAGAGAATTGCACATTATATAGGGTAGATAAAATAAAGAAAAAGATAGATGGAAAAACAGTTAGCGGATATGAATTACACAAACCTCAATTTATTCTAAAATTTTAATACTATGCTTTACTTAATTGAATCAAACGGATTTCTTAAAATTGGATATACTAATAACTTAGATAACAGAATGGCTCAATATGGAGTAGATAACCCACAATATTATCTATTAGATACAGCCATAGGAGATAGAGCAGATGAAGCCTACTTACATAAACTACTATCTGATTATTCTTATAAAGGTGAATGGATGATATACAGTGAAGAGATAGTATTTAAGTGGTTTCAATACAAAGAAGATAAAGGAGAAAAGATAAGGATGGATGAATATTTCTTATGTAGCGATTCAGATGGCGATAGGATTCAAAATCTTGTAGATATATGGCTTAATAGAAGGGAAGATATTGAATCTATTTATATGGAGAAGTGGAACACATTAAAAAAGTTACTCTAGATTAGATGATATACCTTATATAGAAGCAGGATAGATTAGCCTTAGTAAAGGAACTGATTAGTAACTGCAAACTGCTAGCCTTATGTGTTACCGATTAGCCTTTAGAGATAGAGCTAACTACTAATCACAGCCAAGTTATAAGGCTGTTTAATATGATTGAAGGGAATAAGATGATAGTTGCAGATTCGCTACTCTTTTTAGATGATACAGTGAGTAGTATTTATAATGTACTTAATTATTAACCAATAGCTTAAATGAACTATGATACTTGTAAAATTTGAAATGGAAATGAATATGAAGCTAGATAAAACAGAGAGAATTATATGGATAACTTTGAAAAAGCAGAATAGAGTGGTAGAGCATTGTTTAAGAGCCTATTAGAGTAGTGCAATATCACTGAATACTTAGAAACAGAAGATAAATTTGATACAATGGATATGTAGTACACTCTGAAGGGTCAAACTACTGGAGTAGAGATAAAGAAGAGAGCTGAAGAGTATGAGAAATATGATACTTACCTAATGGAAGTTAGTAAGTTTAAGGCTCTGGCAGATAAGATAAAAGCAGGGATTATAGATAAAGCAGCCTATGTAAACTTTTTCGGAAATGATACTGTATATATCTTCTCCATAAAAGCCATAGCCAGAGCATACAAAGAAGGTAAAATAAAGATAGAGAATAGATATTGCAATAAAACTACAGCAGTTTATAGTGGCAAAGTATTGAAGGCTACACTGCTGCTTCCTAAATCAATAGCAATAAAGATAGTTAGAATTAACAATAAATGGATTAAGCAACAATGATACTAACAGTAATACACACAATTCTTATTATTCTATGCGTCTTATCAATAATCAGATTATTCATTACCGATTATCTAAGACAGAAAGAAACAGATGAAACTAAGGCTCTCAAATATGAAGTAAGCCAGAATGGATAGATATTTGATACACTTCTACTAATAATCTTAACCTTAATATTCTAAACACTATGATTACACTATTATTACTCCCATTATTCGTTTTACTAGCCTATAAGTTCTACACTAAGGCTACCAGCAACATCAAAGAAGATAAGAGCATATTTGAAGATAATGAATTTACTACTTTAGGCTTAATGATAATCACTATAGTTACAATCTTAACAGCTTTAATTACTATACTATGAAACGGATGCTAATACTCTTAATCACTCTTATAATCGGATTCAGTGCTTTTGCTAAGTCCGATTATAAGAATCCAGTAGAATCAGAGAAGATATATACAATGGCTATTTATCCTACTCCCAATAGTAAGGTAGAAAGAGAGCTGTTTATATGTACTGATAAGTATGAGAATTACTATCTAAATATCAATGTGAATTACTTTGTAAAGAAGGGCAAAGATAAACTAGAGATTACTCTTACTAATGATAGTACCTATACATTAAAGCTAGGAGAATCATTTAAGCAGTTAGCCTATACCTTCTATAGTGAACACTCCGAGATAAGGGCAAACACAACAGTTAGCAGAATCGGAAATACTACCTTTGTAAACACTACAGTAGGTGAGTATAGACAGAAGTACAACTACCATAACTTCTATAGTGCATATCCTATCAGCATAGAGTTATATGAACTTATAAAGGAGATAGGAATTAAAGAGATAAAGGTAGAGGGGATTTATAAAATAGAACTTCAATAAAATCAGAGCTAGACTATTAAGTTAGTCTGGCTCTTTTTCATTTAGGTAGTCTAGATATTTCTGATATAAGCCTTTTGCCTTCAACTCTCTTTTATATCTTCCTTTGATTTTAGTAAGAGTATCAATAATCCAATTATTCAGCTTTATCATATCAGAGTAGCCTTTTTCATAAGCTCCCTCTAATGGTAGTGCTGTTCCCTGCAAATAGTTCGGATGAATGAAGTAATGGTAACTATTCCATATCTCCCCAAAGTCCTTATAAGCCTTAGCTACTTCATCCCTTATATCTTTAGGCTTTATCTTTTCTCTTTTCACTCTAATATCATCCAGTTCCTTCTCATTAAGATATACCTTAGATATTATTCTTTCTGGATAAAGTAGCTCTGCATAGAGATAAACTAAATGCTCTGATAGCACTCTTACAAAGGCTAATGCTGCTGTTTTCTGGTGATTATTCCATAAGGTTAAGAAGGCATCATTAGAAGCTATTACAGATGATTGAAATGGAATATACTCTATAGTAGCAGTACCCTTTAGAATATGCTTCAGATGAAATATCTCTAAGGCTAAATCTCCTAGAAGATATTTATAGGCTCTGTGTTCAAACTGTTCTTTATTCATAGAAACATATATGCTACCAATATCAATTAGAAGAGTATTGCTATTAATTCTTTTCAAATGCTTCTCTAACTCTATTATCACATAGTTCAATCAAAACATCACTCATACAAGCAGGGCAAAAATAGTAAGGAAGTGGAGATTTACCACTAGAAACATAGCCATAGCCATCCATTTCAATGCCATTCGTTATATGTTGGCAGTCTAATGTAGAATGATAGATTACTTTATAATACTTTAGGATATGGTCGTTTACTCCACTATCTTCTACTATTTCGCTATAGAAATGATTACCATTCCCTTTAGGATTCTCCATAGAAGTAACACCTCTATCATATCCAATAAAGTAGCCTATTAAGGTGGATATGGTAATACCTACAACTATTGCCAAGCAATAGATAAGGCTCTTTCTAGTAATTTCTATTTTCATTCCTCAATCAGCTTTAGAAATTGATTAACTATATAGTGATACTCTTCTTTATTCTTTGAGAAGGTGTAAAGCCATCCATATAATTTACCATTATAATAATGAGCTTCTACCACAAGCGGAATATTATCTACTCCATTAATTTCAGTATAGTATTTACTAAGTTCCTTTTCAGAAATGTAGCCTATCTTCTTATCATAATCTGTATAGATAGCAACAGCCTTAGAGTTAAATTTATTGTTTGGCTCTAGTTTGGCATATCCAAATGATACAAATGGAGAAGTTACATATCTTTCTATCCCTGCTATCACATATCTACCATTATAATAGTAGTCATATCCAAATCCAGAATCAGCCTTAGAATAGGTAAATTCTCCTTCTGGAAGATTCATCTTTTCAACTCTCTTTAATATAGAGTTTCTAAAGGCTACTGCATTAATCCATTCTCCTACATTGGATAGGAAAGATGTTACATATCCTTCCAGAACTTTATCCTTATAAACAGTAAGCCTAACACTTTCCCCATCACTATAACCTAGCCACTTTAAGCCATCAGTAGTAGCTTCCTTTTCATATTGCCTCCACTGCTTTCTATCAAGTTCTACTAGTAGTGAATCATCTGGAAGGTGGAAGGCTACCGCTTTAACTCCATTCCGATTAGTTTCACCAGTGTATTTAGTATAGCCATAATATACGCCTACTGGTATTTCAACGTGAAGGATATTGAAGTTATATCTATCTTCAGTTCCTTTTACATTGTTCTTATAGAGCTTCCCAAAGAAGGCTCTTATATTGTCTATCTCTCCTTCATAAGAGATAGCTTCAGTAGGTTTTGGAGTAGGTATAGTAATCTTTACCACCTCTTCAGCAGGAATAGAATTACTTGCAGCAGGGGTAGTAGATTCAGTATTATTAGATTTCTTTCTAAATAGGTCAAATAATCCCATAAGATAAGTATTAGATTACAAAGTTAGCTAATTTCCTCTGATTTAGGAGCGTAAATTCAAATAAAATTATTAACTTTGCAGTTGGAAATAGAGCCGAAGAGTTGGCTCATTACATCTGAAAAGGTGTTATTTGAATTATCTTCTTTTAGTAAATTCTCGCAAAATTCGCTAATAGATAGAAAGATAAATGCAAGTAACGCCTACATCGGTAGCTAGTATCTACCCCTTTGGGGGTATCTGCATAGCTTTATCGGTGTGGGTTTGCTGCAATACCTCTATCTAAGGCAATGCGAGAAGCCTACTAAAAGGGTATGCAGAGTACAATCCCACACCTTTTCTATATCTAATAGTAACGCTTTATAGGGATTGTGAAGCACCACAAAAAGCAAATGAAGCAGATAAAACTTCTAATTCTAATGCTTATAGGGGTACTTGTAAGCATTAATCTATCATCCTGCGGAAGCAATGATGATGAACCCCAGCTACCGTCTGAAGATGAAATTTATAAGATGTGGCTAGAGGAAGCTACTAGTGAGTACGATGTTGTAAAAGACCAAATGGCATACAACATCTACGATGGAAAAGCAATGTTGCATAGTGTCAACCCAGCTATCTCTGGTGCTATATCAATCCCCTCTGAAGTGTACTATGAAGGTACTGGTAAAAACTATCCCGTTACTTATGTAGAGTTCAATCCAGATATTACGTTCAGTAAAGTAACTTCTCTATCTATTCCTTCATCAGTTGAAGATTGTAGGATTGGGTATCTAAGTATAACTAAAACACTCTCTATCCCTTCTTCTGTAACATATCTAGAGATATACGATTGCCCAGAATTGACAACAGTATCTTTAGCGGAAGGAGCAGATAACTTTGGTATCACTAACTGTCCTAATATAACTTCTCTCACTATTCCTCAATCTACAAAGCAATTTAGATTAAAAAAGTTGAGTATTAAAGAAATAACAGTACCTACTGGTATAGAGTTTGTAGAGTTTCAAGAGTGTGGAAAGTTGGAAAAAGTAAATAATCTTGAAAATTCCTCATTGAAAGTATTAGGCTCTAGAGCTTTCTATAATTGTACGGCTCTAAAAGAGCTATATCTGCCGAAAACTACATCTTCCATAACCTATGGATGTTGTGAAGGCGCAACCAGCTTAAATAAAGTCCACTGTTTAAGAACTACACCACCATCGCTTAAAGATTCTAAGTATGGTGAACCATTCTCTGTAATGGATAACCTCTATGTTCCAAAAGGTTGTAAAGACGCATACAAAGAAGTATATCCGTGGAATCAGTTTAAGGAGATAATTGAGGAATGAAGCCAACAGACATAATGCAAATATGCAAAGGTAAAATCAAACTATAAAATGATTAAAAGCTCCAACTGATTAGGCTGGAGCTTTTGTTTTATTCATTCATTCTCTCTTCTCTTTGTCTAAGAAGTTCCTCTATCATCGTTTGTTTAGCAGCTTCATCTGTTACTTGTATTGAGGATGTTTCTGGCTCTATTATCTTTCCATCCTTATCTCTTTCAAGTCTATCTGCATTATAGGGAAGATAGCTGTTACCCTCACTATCTGTAAAGGCATATCTAAGCCTTTTATCCATCTTACCCCTTTTGTAGATAGCACATTTTCTATTCTTAGAGAAGTAGTATAGAGTTTCAGTAGTACCATCATAGAAGTAGAAGGTAAGTATAGAGCATCCTTTACCATCAATAGTAGTACGGTTAAGAGTAACCATTTTGATATATTGGTGTACTAACTCATACATTTCTTTCTCATCATTCATACTAGATAATGAAGCTGTGAGTTTGAGGATAGAAGTATAAGATAGTTCAGCCAATGAATCTAATTGGCGTTGAAGTGCTATATTCTCATTCTCTAGATTAGCTATACCATTTTCCGCTTCAGCCTTATCTTTAGTAAACTTAGCTAGATAACGCTCTCTTTCAGCTTCTGTAATCCTATCAGAGTAGTAATCATCAATTACCTTAGCTCTTCTTTCATCAGCCTTTACTAAGATAACTCTATGTGCTGCTATCTTTTGAAGATTAACCTCTATCTGCTTTCTGTTCCTGCCTTCAGTAATATCTTTCTCTTTAAGCAGGAAATTCAGATGTTTCTCCTTAGTTAAGCTCCATAGCATACCATCAAATACAGCAGTTTTAATAGTGCTGTTGTTATCACAGCTCTCTAATCCCTGCTGCTCTAATGATACCTTATGGTGATTCCGCTTACATCTGTATTGGTTTCCATCCGTAGAGAAGTTATGATTACACCTTTCACATCGTAGCAACTTAGCACCTAGATAGTAGTGCTTAGTACCTTTATAAGTACCAACTTGATTACTTACTAATACTTGTTGAGCCTTCTCCCATATCTCCTTAGAGATAATTTGCGGATATTTTCTAACCACACCCTTAAACTCTGAATAGCCTAATACAACGGTGGACTTTATAAACATTCTAAGGAAATAGTTGGTAAACTTCTTACCTCTGTGGCTATATCCTCTTTCATTCAGTTCAAGAGCCAATTTATTAAGGCTATACTTTCCGCTATTGTGAAGTTCAAACATCAATCTAACTACTGCTGCTTCCTCTTCATCAATTATAAAGTAACCATTAGCATCTTTCTTATAGCCAAAGGGGATATTTCTAGCACCTCCATTAGCCTTACCTGCTTCTGAATTACGTTTTTTTGCTCTCATAAATCTAGCCTTCTTTTGCTCCATTTCTTGTACCGCCATTTCAGCAAAGAGAGAAAAGGCTAAACCGATACCTCCATTTTCGCTACCATCTGGATTTAGTAGGCGTAATTCTGGATTCTTTATAATGAGCTGAATCTTCTTACTTATAAGAGTTTCCCTAAAGCTATTTAGCATAGTTCGATTTCTGCCTATTCGGTCAATCGCCCACGCATATACAGCTTCTATAGGCTCATTCTCTATAAGCTCAAATACTTTATTTATATTTTTTAGGTATGCTTCATCCATCTTAATAGCTGAAGCTCCCTTTTCACCAACCACTTCAATCTCATCAATAGAGTAGCCATCCGAAAGAATTAGTGATACTACCTCTTCTTTCTGGCTGTCTATTTCCTGCTGAATAGTGGATGTTCTTATAAGTGCTATTACTTTCTTTTTCATACTGCAAAGTTACTACATTCTAGCGACTTTTGCAACGATAATAGGTAACTTTGCGTGTGTTTGTTTTCAGCGACATAGGCACATACAAACCGGGAGAGTGGAGCGTGTATTCCGAAATCAAACGCAAACTCATAGAAGACCACGGCATACCCGCCGGGGAGATACGCTTCATTCAGGAGTGCGGCACGCCGAGGGCCAAAGACCGCATGATTGCCGACATGAACGCCGGAAGAATCCGTGTGCTTTTCGGCTCGACATCCATGCTGGGAACAGGTGTCAACGCCCAGCAGCGCGCCGTCGCGGTACATCACCTTGACTGCCCTTGGCGACCCAGCGATCTGGAGCAGCGCGAGGGCCGTGCCATACGCAAGGGCAACGAGGTTGCCAAACTCTACAACGACAACAAGGTCGATGTGATAATCTATGCCGTTGAGCGTTCTCTCGACGCCTACAAGTTCAACCTATTGCACTGCAAGCAGACCTTCATCCACCAGCTCAAGAGCGGTGCTATGGGGGCGCGTACCATCGACGAGGGCAGCTCTGACGAGAAATCAGGCATGAATTACTCGGAGTATGTGGCTATCCTCTCCGGCAATACCGACCTGCTTGAAAAGGCTAAACTTGAAAAGCGCATAGCGGCTCTGGAGAGCGAACATCGCTCGTTCAACAAGGGTCTGGGCGACAACAGGGCAAAACTCCGCACCCGCACCGACGACATAGAGAAGTTGGAGATCATCATCTCGAAGATGGAGGAAGACCGCGCCAGATTTATGTCGGTCGTGCAGCGTGGCAGCGACGGCAACGCGATAAATGCGTTGAAACTTGACAAATGCGAGTTTACCGACACGGAGCGCATGGGCAAATATCTTCAGTCACTGGCCCGTTCCACCAACACACACGGCGAGTATGTGCGTATCGGCGAGATTTACGGCTTCCCCGTAAGTATAAAATCCGAGCGTACTCTCGTGGACGGAGTGGAAGCCATACGCAGCCACTTTGTCGTAGAGGGGCAGTATCGCTACACATATAATAACGGTTATCTCGCCATGTCGGACACGCAGGCCGCCTGCATGAACTTTCTGAACGCGCTGGAGAGGATACCGGAGGTTATCAAATCCCATCAGGAACAAGCGGAGAAACTCCGTGTGGATTTACCGACACTCCAAGCTATCGCCGCCCGCACATGGGGCAAGGAAGACGAACTGAAAGCCCTAAAAGCGGAGCTTGCCACCCTCGACCAAAAGATTACCGCCGAGCTTGCTCCCAAACAAGGTGAAAATGACGTAGAGAAGGATAAACAGATTAATACAGTTGATAGCCCGGATCAGTCTGACGGTTCTGACAAGTGGTTAGTTGCAGAACCTCGTTATAATTATATATCGGTTACAAATAAAGACCATCCGTATTCTCGCCGATTCGGACTATAACATGAAATGCAAGCCAGATATTATATTTGGGTTGCATTTTATTTTTTAGTGACAATTAAGTCTGTCTATCCAGATATATCCGATGTCTAATCCAGCGCCAAATTTGTCTAACCGAAATAGTTTTATCTTGTATTTGCTTATTTGTCAGTATAATTTTGCAATTCAACTAAATTTACATAGGCGTATGAAGAAGCGAAAATGATTATCACATGGACGAGGCGAACACTCGTCGTTGAGGTATCACATCCCTCAATGAGATTGGACATGGAATCTCGTTACTACCAAAATAATCCAATCAATTAAATAATCACTGCGCCAGGCGCAGTTTTAATAATTCATCAAAAACCAGGTACATGAAAAGATTTATTTTATTCTATCTGCTAAGTGCCATGATAATGGTGGCAGAAGCTCAAAATCATCATGTGTTCGGCGTTGTGATTGACTCATCGAATGATGAACCGTTAATAGGTGCTACAGTTATGCCTGTCGGCAACGGAGAAGGCACAGTAACAGACGTTGAGGGAAAATTCTCGCTGAACCTTGATTCTTCGGTAAAACAGATTAAGGTTTCGTATGTAGGCATGGAATCACTGACCACTGATGCAGTATTCGGTCGAAGCATGACAATAAGACTCAAAAATACGGAAAATGTTCTTAACGAGGTGATTGTCGTTGCCTATGGCACCTCCACAAAAGGTGCTTTTACAGGTTCTGCATCGGTAGTGAATGCAGCGCAGTTGGAAGATCGCCTTGTCACCGATGTCACCAAGGCTCTCGCGGGCACAGTCGCCGGTGTCCAGTTGCAAAGCGCAAGCGGTCAGCCCGGTACCGAACCTGTGGTAAGGATTCGTGGTGTCGGGTCAATCAACGCAGGTATGGATCCGCTGTATGTCGTTGATGGCATACCCTATGACGGAGGTATCCGCTCCATAAATCCTCAAGATGTGGAATCCATAACCGTTTTGAAAGATGCGGCATCGGCTGCGCTTTATGGTGCGCGCGGTGCTAACGGTGTTATTCTCGTAACTACCAAAAAAGGTCATGAAGGGCGCCGTAAGGTCACTTTTGATGCCCGCTGGGGTGTAAACTCACGTCAAGTTCCGCGTTATGATGTAATTACATCGCCGGAGGAATATGTAACAACCATCTATAACGCTCGTCGCAACTACTATCTTTATCGCGGGCAAAACGAAGAAGCTGCATATAATTTCGCTGTAAACGGCAATGCGCAGGATCCCGGACTAAATGGAGCCCCGGGAAAGAATACTCTCGGATATCAAATGTGGACAATTCCCGATGGGGAGAATTTGATTTTACCCAACGGCACATTCAATCCCAATGCAAAACTTGGGTATAGCGATGGAGAGCATTACTTTACTCCAGATGATTGGCAGAAGGAATCTTACCGCAATGGTTTCCGTCAGGAATACAACCTTGCTATTCAAGGCGGCAATGACCGAGGCACTTATATGCTCTCGGGGTCATATCTCGATGATGCGGGCTCTATCGTGGAATCAAGTTTCAAACGCCTTACTGCACGTGCCACCGGAGAATACGATGTTTATAAATGGCTAACTGTAGGTGCAAATATGCAATACACCTATGAAGCATCAAATAATCCCGGAGGTCAGACAGAAACCGGTTATTCTAACAATGTCTCATATATGGCAGATTATATCGCTCCCATATATCCCATGTACATTCGTGATGCATCCGGCAATATACTCCATGACGAGATTACAGGTCGTCCGTTATACGATTACGGAATGAAAGGCCTTGGCCTTCCATATTCACGTTCATTTGTGGCAGGAGGTAATCCAACAGGGTCCCTTGTATATGATAAGAATGAATACCTGCATGATATTCTTAATACTAAATGGTATGCCCGGATAAATCCGATTGAAGGGCTTACTTTGACAGGTACACTTGGATATTATCTTGATAATCTTAGGTATAATCATTTTTCTAATGACAAATACGGACAAAGCTCCAATTATGGAGGTTCAATAATACAAGAGACCTCGCGTACCCGTTCTATAAATATGCAAGGTCTTGCCAACTATCGGATATCATTTGCAGATTATCATAATTTTGACTTTTTGCTTGGATATGAAGAGTATTCACTCAATATATCAGGAATATGGGGCGAAGGGCAAAATATTTATAGCAATTACAACCATACCTTGTCCAATATAATTGACAACAAAGATCTTGGAGGCAGCGATGATTCGTATGCGACACGAGGCATATTCGGTCGTGTCAATTACAATTATGACAATCGCTATTTCGGTAGTGTTTCATATCGCCGCGATGCGTCATCGCGATTTGCAAAAGACAAACGTTGGGGTAATTTCTGGAGTGTCAGTGCGGCCTGGGATATCTCTAACGAGAAATTCATGCAGCAGTTCAGCTCTACGGTGGATATGTTGAAGTACAAAGTATCTTTCGGACAACAAGGCAACGACCAGATGGCACAAGCCGGCATAATCAACAATTATCCCTATATCGACCAATATAATCAGGGCGGAGCAAATGGCGTATGGTCTGTTGGAACACTCTATTTCAAGGGCAATCCCAATCTTACATGGGAAACATCCAATTCGTTCAATACCGGTTTTGATTTCAGTCTGTGGCAACGGACATTATCAGGTAGTATAGAATACTTTATGCGACAAACAGACGATATGCTTTTCTTCAAACCTACAGGACTATCATCTGGTTATTCTTCAATCCCTATGAATATTGGCTCAATGCGAAACAGCGGTATTGAACTTGAACTTAATTACCGCCCCATATCAACTGATAAAATCACTTGGGATGTTAATTTCAACCTGACCTATATCAACAACAAGATTCTGAAACTTGCTCCCGAACTCAACGGGCGTTGGCAATCGGGATCACAGATTTTTGAAGAAGGCAAAAGCCGCTATCAGCTCTATCTTGTGAAATATGCCGGAGTAGATCCAGAAAATGGTTCTTCGTTATGGTGGGGTCGTCATGCCGATGGCACAGAATTCAAAACCAATGATTATGACCTTGCGTATAATGGAAACAAGGCAACCGGAGATGTGGCAAACCGACAGGCAACCGGAAATATGCTTCCCCCTCTTTACGGAGGATTCGGAACAACTCTGCAGGCTTTCGGCTTTGATTTCTCAGTAACATTCGGATATCAACTTGGTGGAAAGATTCTGGATTCAGGTTATCAAACCCTTATGAGCGGGGCATATCAAGAAGACAAAGGTACCGCGTTCCACAAGGACTTGCTCAACGCATGGACACCACAATCACCATCTGCGTCGGTTCCTCGTCTTGATTGGGGTGCAAGGTACACAGGCGCCACAAGTGACCGATGGCTGACAAGTTCCAATTATCTGTCGCTAAATAATATCTCACTCGGATATACGCTCCCATCATCTCTTACATCAAAGATAGGCATTGAATCTATCCGTATATATGGTGCCGCCGACAACGTGGCTCTCTGGAGTCGTCGCAAGGGTATGGATCCCCGCCAGAGCTATATTCAAAGTTATGCCGGATATTACGCTGCACTGAGAACTATCTCCGGAGGTTTAAAAATTACATTTTAATTCTTATCCAACTAGTAGTGGTGCGATAAAAACCTAACCACTGTTAT
>UMKE01020868.1_pt1 | contig 43078 bp, 39 predicted proteins | sample 1966231 | NCBI WGS metagenome assembly UMKE01 (sample SAMEA4836168, study PRJEB28245) | human gut metagenome | biome: gut microbiome; material: fecal sample | place: Denmark | collected 2008 | reverse complement strand
CCGCAAGGGTCAGCAACGCCACGAACAGCATCATTATCTTTCTCATTGGCTCACGGGTGTTATGATACCGGGATTTACGGGTTTCACTATCATTCCGCCGTTGTCGTCGCCGGAGTCTTTGCCGTTGAACTCAAAGGTTTGTTCCCACGGTGTAGAATCAAAATTGTCTTGAATCACTACGAGGAACTTGTGGGCATCAGAGGATTTTGCGGTGTAGTTGAGGCGGAAGGTCTTGCTTTCGAGCAACACACGGTCGTTGTTGGTCAGCACCGGGCCATCAACGAGTTTGAGAGTGCCTTCGCCGTCATACTGGAAGTAGCGGATTGTGTAGAGGGTATTGGAATAGTTGCCCACCGGCTTGATTTCAAAGCGCAGCTCCACGGTCTGACCCTTTGTGATTTTGTCGCCGTAGGGCATCACCTCGACGGTGAAGGGATAAGACTGCTGCACATCGAGGTCGTCATTGCAGGATGACAGGCAGAGGGTTGTGAGGACTGCCGCGATTATCGCCATTGCGCCGAAGAAACGGCGGGGAGTGAGGCGGATTGCGCCAATACGGGATAAAAGAATTGAAGTCATAATTTAAGTTTGGGTTTAGTGGTTAGTTTATGGTTGATTGAAACAAGGTACTCATTCAAGTCCTTGTGATTTGGATAGATAGATGATTTATCGACAACTTTGTCGTTTAACTCTCGTTGGAGTCTGGCGAGAGCCGCACGACCGGCCACATCATTGTCAAGATAGCAGATTATCAGCGGATAGCCGGATAGTGTCGGGATTGCCTTTCCGAGATTGGCAACAGAGTTTAGCACCACGGTGTCATTGCCGTCATTCAATCCCAGCCTTTCCGCCGAGAGAAAATCCATGAAGCCCTCGAACACATTGCAGCGAGGATTACCATTTGTGATATGGCTTATAGCTTTCGGTGGAAACGACCCTTTGAAGAATGAATTGCGAAGCTCCATACCATGCGCCATATTCTCAAAGCCGATAGCGAAATATTGCTTGCCGTGAAGCTCATAGTCCACCTGCACACAGTATCGTCGGACGATGTCCTTCGGTATGCCACGGTCTGCGAGATATTTCAATAAAGCCGGGTGTTCCAGCTTCGATATTTCCACATTGGAGAATGTCGGTTCTTCCTTGAATGGCATCGGTTTATAGGGAATTGAGACCGGAAGTTGCATCTTCTCAGCGATAAAATCGGCTTGCCTCAAAAAGTCCGTTTGACCGGACATTTCTCCGGCAAGCGAGAAGATGTCGCCTCCCGCTCCCGTTCCGAAGTCAAACCACAAATTCTTATGTGGATTGACATGGAACGACGGCTTTCGCTCATTGCGGTATGGGGAGTAAAACCATAGTCCTTTGCTGTCGCGTCCGGTAGGCTGGTATCCGAGGTGATTGAGAAAATCCACAAGCGGGATTTTACGGATGTCGTCGATGTTCATAGGTGCATTCCTCTCATTCGTTTAGATGGTTCCGGCTTCGGCTCATTCGCTTTCCTGACGGGCGTAGCCACAACTATGTTACCATCGGCTTCTTTGCCATTCGCCGTTACACCATACATCTTGACCTCACGCACCTTCTTCATTTCGGAGGCGATGAACAGGTTAAGTTCCGACTTATTGGCACTCCCGATAATCTCATAGGCGAGATCATAAATGCCACCATACAGTTTTTCGGATTGTGTCGTGTCGTACCAGCAGTTGGCATCAGTGTCCACAACGATTTTACCATTTATGGAATAAGGCGACTCATAGGTCAGGAGATTTCTGTGCCGGTTTTCAGGCTCAAAGCCCATAGCCTTCATAAAATCTTCAAGCGGAAGATTTTTGATGTCAAGGTCTATCACTGTCAATCCCATAGGCTTACTCGATTATAAATTTGACACCGACACCATACTGCGTATGGAAATGCCCCGTTGAGTTACCGAACACAAAACGCTCCTTTACGTTGGCTGTCAAAGCCACCTTATCCGAGAGGTAAAAATCTGCTTGTAGGATGAGCGCACCTCCGTATATGAAGGCATCGCCGTTGTGGAGCGTGGATCCGTCGCTCAGGATTTTGTCGCCCCAGTTAACAGTTTCGTAGCCACCGAGAGCCGACACACCGCCATAGAGGTGGAAAGTCTGGGAATAGTCACTGACGAGGTGAAGATTGTAGCCAATCTCGCCCGTGAACTGCGCCACCGGGATACGACCTTTCTCGCCGTAGGGCTTGTAGGTCTGGAGATATTCACCGCCGAAGCTCCATGTGTTCGCATTACCTTTGAATATCGAGTAGTACACTCCGAGAGAGTAACCGCAATCGCGGGAGTTGCCGGTATAGAAACCGTCCACCATATCCGCCTTAACCTCGACCGCAGACATTCCGGGAAGGCATCGCTGGGCCATTGCCTGCCCCGTGAACAGGGCAAGCATGGCAGCGAAGATTATCATCGCTTTTCTCATAGTTTACTGAATTGAAAGTTCGTCAATAACATTGGCTCTCACAATATCATCGTTCTCCACGACAAAGGACTGATGGCGACCTCCTTCTTTCTCAGCTACCTCGATAACAAGCTGCTTGTCGTCGGGAATGGTGAATTTCTCCAACGCGAACACTGTTCTTTCAGAGGATTTGCCGTGTACCACCGTCACATAGTTCTGGGCGCGGAGCGGCTCCAACACCTGCTCCTGCATAGCGGTACGTTTGATAACCTTTTTATCGACAATCTTGAACGATACATAATCTATGTCAAAGGCTATGTTTGAGGTGTTCTTGATTTCAGTGTGGAAATAGAGCAATCCGTTGTTTGTGTAGATTGATTTCAACAGGAACTGCACTCCGAAGCGTTTGCTGCCTATATGCTTTATCTCGCGCTTGTTCTGCTTGTGGATTGATTTCATAATCAGCTTTACAAGCATAGGACTTTCGCTGCCGAGGCGTTCAAGATAGATTTCCTGCGCATTGTTGGGACGGTTGACAGCCTCACCATCATGGATGAAGTCTGTCATCTCGATGCTCAACAACAGCGGCTCTTTGGCAAATTTCACATTGAATGAAAAGTAGTTGCCATCTTCGGTGATAACCGAGAGATTGGTTTCGGTCTTGAACGACTTGAAAGCGGATTTGACACGCAGCACATTTTTTGCACCGTCAGCAAGTCCGGCAACGAGGTTCTCATTACCGAGGTCAACATACACTATTTCAGAGGGGAAGATAATGTGAGTTGTTTTGTCATACGCCACCTCTAAGGCATGAGGCGGTATCATTCGGTCGAAGCCGACCTTTCGGGTCAAGCCCTCGAACTTGTCGCCGTCGGTGTAGTTTGCGCCGTACACGTTCATGTTGTGTTCGGTCACTGTTTCGGTGTCCGGCGACACGTTGACATCGGTGTTATTGGTCACTTTGCCTTTTGCAAAGGCGGTGGTGGCCATGCCGATTACGGCAATAGCGGAAATGATAAATGTTTTCAATCTCATTTTAATTCTGGATTAGTGGTTTCTATTATATTGTTATAAATCTTCGGGTTGGTGGAGCATAACGCGGTATCCGGCTTTGAGGTGGACTTTGACAGTCCGCAGTTTCTTTGTCAGATATTGCGACACCCCATTGATAAGTCCTCTGCCGACATCGGACGCTATCTGCGCCCCGGTGTTGGTGGAGATGTTGATTGAACTGCCCATCGTGCTACCCATATTGGCACCGATCTCGTGCAGCGCGTCACTCTCCATTGACTGTGGAATATTGATGCCCTCCTGACCGTCGGAGTCATAGACCTGCAACTCCACCTCATATATAGAGCCTTCACACTCCACCGAGGTGATCTCGATTTCCAACCGCTCTCCTTGGACGCGGGCCGAGCCGGTAATGGTGGTGTTGCGCGGTATCAGACGGCTGCCGACCCACATAGGCTCAGTAGTACGGAGCTTCACACTCTCGCCGTCAACCACGCTCTGATTACCAGCCACGACAGCGGCGATGGTGTTCTTTGCGGTTGTCGGCTTGCAGCCCACCGAGGTGTTGAAGGCTCTTGAAGAAGTCGCAGACAGCGAGGAAACAACATTACGGTTGACTTGCGCCACGGGCTGAACATTCCGCTTGCCTTTTTCTTCCTGCGGTTTAGGAGTTTGGTAGTTTCCGGCGTTACCGTTACCCATATATTGCGCTGCAAGTTGATACGAGCGTTCAAGCATCTCCATCTGGTCAGGTTGCTGCGCCTGTTGTTGTGCCATAGCGTTCTGCGCTTCAAGCTCATCAATGCGGGCCTGCAACTCCGCCATATTAGCCGATTCATTGTTTTCCGGGATATAAAAGTCATTAAGCGAGGCTTGGACTTCTTGATATACCTGTGCGGATGTCTCTATTGCCGATGGTTGGGCAACAGTATCGGGCGATTGGCTTGACAATGTATCAAGTGTGGCTACCGTAGCCTGTTGTTGCGCACGCTCTTTTGCCACCTCTGCCGCCGCATATTCCTCCGCTTTACTCTTGATACCGTCATTCTCGCCTTCGGGTATCTCGGTGTTGAAAGCGTCGCCGACCTTGCCGTCCTCCTTGTTTAGCGATGAATACAGAAGCCAGAGTATCACGACGCCGCATAGTATAGCAGCCGGCATGACTATCAGGTATTTCATCATTTTTTGCCGTTCAGCCTGCGATTTGGGCTGAAACAGCGCGTTAATCCTCGCTTTCAATTCCTGCATCGTCATAGGCCGGGAGTGTTAAGGGTTTGACATTGTTGTCTGTATCGGGCAGTTCCAATGTGCGGAGATGCTCTATCTCCACTGTCTGACGGGAGTGTCCGAGGCCGAGGCGGTAGCAGGCGTGACCGAACACGAAGAAGGCGATCAGCACAAACGCCGAGAGAAGCACGGCCACCACCGTGAGCCGCTGGTTAGGGGGAAGGTCGTCGCACGCCGCCTTTATCTTGGCGGTCAGCCTTCCTTTGGGATTGCGCCACACCTTATATATTAGTGCGGCAATGGGATTTTTTCTATTTTTCATCGTTTGGTTGTAATTATATCTTTGTTCTCAAGGATGGTGAAACCTTCTATGATAAATCCATTCGGATTGTCGTCGGAGCGCGACACGTTGGAAAGCCGGCAAAGCGTCAGCAGCGTGCGCTGGGTTACATTGCTCTCGCGGATTATCATCTGGCGCGCGTAGGTCTTGGCTGTGTACGGGTAATTGTTGAAATCGCACACCACGCTGTCCACCTGCACCACCTGATTGATGTTTCCTGCGATTATGCGGTTGTAGTAACCTTTCTCCGAGAAATCGGTGTAATAATTGTAGGCCGACTTGTCCGAGAGGATGAGCGCACGGTTGATGTTATGCTCTATTGCCGATTTGTCGGGCGAAAGGTTGAAGAACAGCTCGTGGAAGCGTCGGACGTGCTCACGCGCCTCGGCCGGGCGGTTTTGCTCCATATCCTGCGACAAGGCGAGCATAAGGCTCTTGCCATTGTCAAGCACATAGATCTTCTCCCTTTGTTTCTCGGCGAAGTTGAAAGCCGTAACCAGAGCCACCGACACGATCACGGCACACATCGCCACGAACACAATACCGAAAAGTCTTATCTGTCGGAAGGAGGTTTCGATGTTTTTAAGTGATTTGAACTCCATTTGAATATTGTTTGAATTGCGTTAGAATGTCATTTTAGCAATTTGCCTGCACGACCGGCCACATTTCCGGCGACCGCCCCGCTCACGCTTGCCGCGCCTGACCCTACCTGCATTGCAGTATTGTTGACCGCACGGTTATAGTTGCCCGCGCCTCCGGCTTGGATTATCCAGCCCGCTACCGTGGGTATCGTGAAATATCCGATAATGCCGATTATCATAAACACTATGTAGCAAGTATTTGAGCCGTCGAGGTTTGCGTTGGGATTGTTGGTCAGTTCCGAAATGTCGTTCTGCAACATCAGCACTTGGATTTTAGCGAGTATCGTGCTGAATAAGTCCGCGACCGGAAGCCATAGATATGTCTGGATGTACCTTTGGATCCACATCGTGAGTGTTGATTTGAAGCCATCCCATACGGAAAGGGCGAAGGCAATGGGGCCGAGTATGGCGAGGACAATCAGAAAGAATGTCCTTATGGTGTCGATTGTCAGTGAAGCCGCCTGAAAGAGCATCTCCAGCAGTTCACGAAAGAAATTCTGAATGGCTTTCTTCACCTTATACATTCCGCGCTCGATATACATTCCGGCGGCGGTGCCTATCTCGGTCACACCAAGTTCATCAATCTGCCTGTCAAACTCGGCATCATCGACAAGGTAGGCGGTGGAAGGGTCGTTCATCATCTTCTCGTATTCCAGACGGTCTTTCTCCTCACGGTATTTCTGCATGTCGAGGGTCTGACCCTCCAGCATACCCGCAGTACCTTGTACGATGGGCGACATAACCGAGTTGATTGTGCCGAGGACGATTGTCGGGAAGAACATTATGCAGATACCTATCACGAACGGACGGAACAGCGGGAACACATCAATCGGCTCTGCGGCGGCCAGCGACCTCCATACACGGTATGCGACATAGAACAGCGCGCCCAATCCGGCTATCGCCTGCGCCACCCCCGCCATATCGGAACATAGCGGCATCATCTCATCATAGAGGGAGCGCAGTATGGTGTGCAGGTTGTTGAAATCTATTGAGCAAAGCATGGGCATCACCAATATTTTTCAGAGCCATCGCCATAGAGAGCCACGACACGCTGGGTATCGGCCTTCTTCTTGGCGCGGAGATACGACACGGAGATGTTCTTGTTGGTGTAGTAGGCGGTGAGGTTTTTCAGACGCTTCATCTCCTTGTAGCAATCATCAACCACGTCCATGCGGTCTTTGTCGGTCATTGACAGCGTGGTTATGTTCACTACCTGCTTCAAGTCGCCTAACACGCCGTTTGCCTCTTCGAGTATCCGGGTATAGCCGGAGGCGATCGCCGACAGTTCAGCCGAGGTAAAGTTCGGATCGGTGAGCATCTTCTGAAAATTGTTGACATAGTAGCCGGAAATGTTGCCGAGCATCAGGATTGTCTGCTGTACCTTGCGGGCATCGCGCACGAGGTTGTTGACCGACTGCAAGGCATCGTAGTATTTCTTGGCCTGTTGGTAGATTTTCACCGTTTCCTGAAAATTCTTTACCATGTGCGTGGCCGTCTGCGACTCCTGAACGAGTGATTTGGAGTTATTTACGATGCTTTGGGCTATGTTTGACGGGTCTATTACCGTCCATTGGGCTTTTGCCCTGCCCGTGCCAATCATAAGGCAAAGGGCTATCAGTGGAATTATGAATTTCAGTTGTTTCATTTATTTTTTGAGTGGATTTTGTGGTGTTGTCTTTTATCTGATCTTGTGGGCCATGCCCACGATTATACGGGAGAGTATTGAGAAAAGCCAAATGGCGATGGCAAGGAGGACCGCGAGGATTATTCCGACACCTGACATTGTTTTTGTTAGAATTATGGATATTTTCATACATTTCTTTTCTCGTTGGCTAATTGTTTGATTGCGGCCTCAATGTCGCCGCCGAGCATACGGGCGCGATCGAGCACCCTGATTTTCTCCGTTTCCTCGGTGGTGTAGCAGAGGTATTCCTCCGGCGACACCTCCGTGGCATAGACAGCCGACTGCGTTCCGCCCAGCCCGATCCATACCTCTTTGTAGAGGCGGTTGGGATTATTCGCCATGTTGATTGAGAGTATCTGCGCCTTTTCCTTATCGGTAAGGCCGAGCAATTCCTGTATCTGGTCAAACCTGTTCATATACTTGCGCTGGTCGAGCAAAATCTTGCAGTCCGAGTTGTTGATGATTGTTTCCTTGACAATAGGTGACGAAATGATGTCGTCAACCTCCTGCGTCACAACCACCGCCTCGCCGAAATACTTTCGGACGGTCTTGAACATATAGCGCAGATATTCAGCCATATTCGCGGTTGAAAGAGCCTTCCACGCTTCCTCACATATAAGCATCTTGCGGACACCTTTCAGGCGGCGCATCTTGTTGATGAAAGCCTCCATGATGATAATCGTCACAACGGGGAACAGGTCTTTATTGTCGCGGATAGCGTCAATCTCGAACACCACGAAGCGTTTGTTGAGCAGGTCGATGTTTTCCTTTGAGTTGAGCAGGAAATCGAATCGTCCGCCGTGGTAATACTGGCGCAGCGTTGTCAAGAAATTGTCTATGTCGAAGTCCTGTTTGTAGATGGGTATCGGGCGGTTTGCCATTTCAGAGCGGTAATCATCGCGCATGAACTCGTAGAACGAATTGAAGCATGGCACTATATCGCGGTTTTTAGCCATCTTGTCAAGGAACATCGAGAGAGCCGAGCCTAACTCGCCGCTTTCGGTCTTTGTCACACGGTCGTCCTCCGACTTCCACAGCGTCAGTAGCAGCGTCTTGATGCTGTCTTTCTTTTCTACATCGAAGACCCCGTCGTCCGTAAAAAATGGATTAAATGAGATTGGGCTATCTTCGGTATATGTGAAGTAGATGCCATCATTGCCATGAGTCTTATTATGAATCAGATTGCACAACCCTTCGTAGGAATTGCCGGTGTCAATCAGCAGCACATGGGTACCTTGCTCATAATACTGCCTTACAAGATGGTTGGTGAAAAACGACTTTCCGCTACCTGACGGTCCCAGAATGAACTTATTGCGGTTGGTGGTGATACCTCTTTTCATCGGCTCGTCGCTTATATCCAAGTGGATAGGCTTACCTGTAAGGCGGTCAACCATTTTGATACCGAAGGGCGAGAGGCTACTGCCGTAGTTTGTTTCTGCGGTGAAAAAACATACCGCAGGCTCAATGAAGGTATAGAAACTTTCCTCAGCAGGGAAATCAGCCTCGTTGCCGGGCATCGCCGCCCAGAACAGTGTCGGGCAGTCGATGGTGTTGTGGCGCGGCATACACCCCATAGTGGCGAGCTGTCCTCCCACATCATTCTTGATCCGGCGCAGTTCCTCGGCATCGTCGCTCCACGCAATGATGTTGCAATGGCAGCGCACAGAGGTCAGACCGTATGAGTGAGCCTCGTTGAGATACCTATCAATCCATTCTTTGTTGATCGCGTTTGAGCGGCTGTACTTTGAAAGACTGTTCATATTTCGGGCTGTCTTTTCAAAGCGGGTCAGATTCTCGTCATGGTCGTCAATCAGCACATACTGGTTGTAGATGTGGTTGCATGGGAGTAACAGCCCAACGGGAGAGGCAAAACTCAATCTGCAATCAGATCTATCCGTTGATAATCGTTCATATCGGTTGTCGGTGCTGACCTTGCCGGGCAAGTCTTCGGTATCTGACAGCGTGTGCAGACACAACATCTTGTCGCCAATCCGCATCTCCTTTGCCGAGAGGTCTATATCTTCAAGACAGTTTACATTGCCCATTGAAAGAGCCATATACTTCTCGATGATACCCGATGAATTGTCAGTGCCGACAATTTCATCATCGCTCAATCGGCGCAGCTTGATGTATCCTGTATCGTTGATTATGCGCTCGAACTGTTCCACGGACTCCATGAATTTGACAATCATCTCGTGGTTAAGCTCCTTCGGAGTGATACGCCCACGGCAGAGGGTGGAGAAATTACTTTGCTGGCGCATACGCTCCTTTGTGGTCTTTGTCAGAAAGAGGTAGCATTTGTGAGCCAGATACGGACGCTCATTAAAATGGCGTTCAAAACTCCTATCCAAAAATGACAGGTCATCTTTCTGAAGTTCCGGCTTGTAACTCTCGCTGACAAACCAGTCCTGCTTATGTACCACCGAGAAATGCGGCAATACCTTTATCGCCTTGCACCATGCCGAGTGCATCGCCTCATATTCTTGGCTCGTGACGGTGAACAGTTCCGGGAGACCCACCTCAAAGGCCACGGTGATGTCCGCGTCCTTTGAGATGATGCAACCGTGTTCCACGGCAAGCAGAGGCAGCTTGCTTTCGAGGGTTGTGGCTTTGAGTGTATTTATCATTTTCTCTTATGCTTTATCAGTCGGGTTATACGGATACGGTTGATTATGTAGCGGGGCCGGTAATTGACCGAGTTGTGTTTCATCAGGCCGTACTGACCATATTTGCCATTGAGGTGAAATGTGTACCAAACCAGCACCGAGGCCGACACAGCACCGAAAGCGATACAGAACCATTGGGGGATGCCGCACATATACATTATCACGAACAGCACGAAATCGGCTATCAGGCCTCCGGCAAAGATGAAAAGGTACTGCGCCTTCAGCCCCTTGTATTCCACCGTTCTGCCTATGCCCTTGTTGATAGTGAACTCCATAGTATCAGAGGAAGAACGAGCGCAGGATTGTGGCGGCGACAATAAGGAAGATACACGCGCCGAACCATGACGCGGCGGTCTTGTTGGTGTCGGGATCGCCGGAGCTGAACTTTGAATAGACCTTCACGCCGCCGATGAGTCCGACCACCGCGCCGATGGCATAGACAAGTTTTGTCGCCGGGTCGAAATAGGATGTCACCATCGAGGTTGCCTCGTTGATACCCGCCATGCCGTTGCCGGCGGCGAACATCTGGATTGCGGCGGTGAGAAGAAGCATCGCGGCCATAGGGCGGCGCATATGCGGGGCGTTCATGAACGACACCGCACGGTCGTAGAGTTTTTTGAGAAATTTCGTCATAAATTCTTGTTGGTTGGATTTTGAGTTGTGGATATAGTGGTGGATCAGTGGTACATATTGAAATCAACGGCATCAAAGTCGGTGGTGTCAATATGTGTCTGGAAAACGATCTTGCGACGCTTCGCAGGCTCGTCGGGGGTATTGGGTTCGGATGGGTTTCCCTCTTTTTCATTTTCCTGCGGAATATCGGGCATCCGGCACTCAATCAAAAGTATGCGTTTGCGCACGACCGGGTCGAGTTTAATTTTCTCGAACATCTCCGTGCCTTGCAGGTCAGGCAACACACGGCGCGCGGTCTGCTCGTCTGCGGGATTGTCGGTTTCACCTTTCAGTACCCTTACCGTGGTGTTAAGGTCGTTGAAATCGTGTCCGCCCGTTCTGGGAGCTTCGGGAGGCGGAGCCTCGCCTGTCAGTTCGGACAGCGACACGTTGTTGAACACCTCGTCCAGTTTGTCATCGGGTATCCGTGCCGAGGGTTTATCTTCGGGAGTGTCCGGCGGCAGCGCGTCGGCGGGAGTGCCCATCTCGTGAACGATAAGCGGAACAATCTCCTTCGCCGTTTCCTTTGCTGTCTCTTTCGCCACCTCTTTGGCGGCCTCGCGGAATATGTCCTTGAACTCGTTGATGTCAAAGGTACTTTTCCCGGCTATGGATTCTTCATCGGCAGTAGTGGGCCGGGCTTCGGTGGTTGCATCGGCTTTTTCGTAGTCAGGTTTTTCTCCGTCGGTTTTGGCAGGCGCGGGTGTATCAGGCTTCGTCAGCACCTTGCGTATCAGCCACACGTTGCTTGCAAGCAACGCCACTATCAGGAACATTTCCATCAGAACAGCTTTTTGTGGTTGCGTTCATACACACTGTTCATAACGGCGTGGTTTTTGGCTATGTGGTCGAGGATGATCTCGGAGGCATACGCGCCGATTGACACTCCCTTTTTGCCGAGGTTGCGAATCATCTTTGACAGTGTGGCGTGGACTTCGGGATAGAGGTACACTTTCTTGTTGGAGTTTACCAGCGAAGGTGACAGGTAACGCTTGATGTAGCGTTCTTCCTCGCCGTCGGGGATTTGCGTCACCTCAATGGTGGTGACTATTCGGGATTTGTGGGTATTGCTCATTTTGTTGCTGTAAAATTTTCTTGATTATTTCTTCGTATTTTTTGAAATGCTCCGTCATCACGTTGTTTACATACGATTTCACGGAGTAAAGATGCCTGTTTTCATGCGCCAGCAGAGATTTTATAATCCTTATGAAGTCGGAGTTTATATCGACCATAAGGAAGCGGGTGGACTCCTGTATCTCCAATAGAGAGAGGCTTGCCTCCTTGTTGGCGACATACTTTTTTCTGAAAGCCATTTCTTCATCGGCTGTGATGTCCGCCGCTTTGGGTACGGGGCTTATTTCCGCTACCGGCGTGACCGATGGCATTGAGGCCGTTGATGCCTCTTTGTTGTCCGTTGACACTTCAGTCGGCGGTGCCGTCGCGGTTTCGGGCGCGGTTTTCTTTTTCAGCCGTGAGAGCTGGGAGGGCTCCTCGCGGAATGACCTGATGAACTCATCGGGGTCGATGTCGGACTCATATACTTTCGCCATAATGTCAGAAATTGATTATTCCGAGAATTTCATCGGTAAGTTCGGGTAGGCGCGTACCTTTGAGCAACGTCTTGTCAGGCGGTATGACCGTTGAACGGAACACGGCGCGGTTGAGCGTCTTCGAGCCTTCGCGACGGTATTTCTTCGTGTCGGGTATCTTGGTTTTGAGTGTCTGCAAGCCGTATTCCTCGAACACCGCCTCATACTGGTCGTAGAGGTCTGTTTTCTCCCGTGCATCGACGAGATTCCAGAGCATGAACATACTCTTGACCTGTGAGCGTCCGATAGAGAGCCACTCCTGAATTTTCAGGGCGAAGGCGAGAGAGCTTTGAAGAATGACCTTGTCGGCGGCTACGGGTACTATCACGGTGTCCATGCAGTTAAGCACGTTGACTACGCCACGGTTGTTGATAGTTCCGGGCAGGTCGAAAAACACGATGTCGAAGGTGTTTCCGTCCTCGATTATCTCCCGGACTTTGCGCATGGCATCCTCCGGTGGTGTCATAAGCAAAGGATACGGCGCGAGCTTGGTGTTGCGGATAGTTTCCTGAAACGCTTTCTTGAACGACGGGCTGCACTCCACCAGATCCATATCTCGCTGGCGCATATCCTCTATGCTGTACTGCGGATAGTCGCAGTCAACGACAAGGACTTTCAGCCCTCTCACATAGTAGAGGTAACTCGCCACGAGGACGGTAAGGGTGGTTTTGCCCGCTCCACCTTTCTGGGTGGAGAAAGCGACAAATTTGGGGTCTGTCATAAAAGTTTTGATAAAATGGATTTGTGGTGTCCGCACAGCGATGGCCGTCAGCGTATGACCTGACACGATATACCGGCCGCTATCGGTGCCGGGGCAGTCGCACCGACCGCCTGCCATGCGTGATTTTGTTGGGGGCAGCTATCTCCGTCACCATAGGCGACCTTCCTCCGCTGCTTGGAGGGCATCGGCTTGGATCAGCCGGAGTGAGTGTTGTTGTCAGTCATTTTCATTTTCTTTAATTTTTTGGATTATGAATTTAGCGGTGTGACCCCCGCTTCATCATTCCGTCGGTGATTGCCGGAAAAGTCTTTACAGCCTAATGGCCGTTAAGCCTTCAATCCCTTAATCATTTATTGAATGATTTGGCGATAAGTCTATTTGTCAGTCATTCGCTCATTCAGTCAACAATCCAACATGGCAGTAAATCAATGGAAACATCGTTCAGCAAACAGTTCCGTAATAAGATAGATAAATTGAACTTTTGGGAAGGATATTTATTGACTTGTCGCTAAGTCAGCCTGTTGAATAAATGAATGTACTCCTGAAAGATTGCCTGAACTGCCTGTTGGTCTGTCGGACTGTTCCTTTATATATCTGTCAATCGAACTCCTTGACGACAGGTCTATCAGTCAATCTCTACACAAAGAAACAAAAAAATCGGCAGATTGTCAAATGGGTAAATCTTCCAATATCCACGGAATTAGCATATTGTGACATGGATTTCCTCGGATTTACCCGGATTTCCTCAAAACGGAACTTGAAAGTTTAACATTTCAAACCTCAATTTTTTCTTACCCGGATTTTCGACAGGCTCAACCCGATATACTGTGCTGAAATTTTTTCAAATTTTCTTTTCACCGGTTAGGAATTATGGCGGATTTTTCGTAAATTTATGGAAGCAACACGGAGATTTCAATCCACCGACGCGATGAAACAAGGGTTAGTACACTTTCCGTACACCTCTGATGGCAATACCGGCCGCCGCAGACACACAATCCGCTGTTTCATAGTATGAAGGATGTCCACATAGACATAGCAAGGTATGTGCCGTGAAGCACGCAATTAAAATTGCGGCACCCGACACCCTTGCCATGTTCCACATGGGGCAATTTACTCCAAAGTCGTAAATCCCTGCTCTTCCTGCGGAGCCTTGACACCTCGCGTTGCGAATAACACCACAAAATCCACAATAATATGAAAGAAAATTATCGAAATGCAGGGCGCAAGCCCAAACTTGATCCGACGGTTTTCCGATGCACGGTCAACTTCAATGCTCAGGAACACGCCAGACTGCTCGCAATGCACGAGCAATCGGGAGTGGAGTCTATGGCATCATTCATCAAGATGCAGTTCTTCGGAAAGCCTTTCAAGGTATTCACCGTTGACGAGAACACGCGGGTGTTCATCGACAAACTGTCATCGCTCAACTCCCTGTACCGCACAATCGGGGTTTCATACGACAGGATTGTCAGGACGCTTCACGAGAATTTCTCGGAGAAGAAAGCCGCCGCAGCCATAGCCGGGCTTGAGAAACTTACCCTCCGGCTTATAGACACCAACTGTGAGATTGTCGCCCTCGCAAACAAATTCGACGAGCGATGGTTGCAAAAATCTCGTTAGGAAAATCACTCTACGGCGTGATTGCCTACAATGGGGAGAAAATCAACAAGGAGAAAGGTCGCGTGCTTGATACCAACAAGATCTTCAACGACGGCAGCGGCACTGTCAATATCAGGCGCGCCTACGAGGATTTCCAAAGGTGGATGCCGACGCATACCAAGACCGAGCGGCCGGTAATGCACATCTCCCTAAATCCTCACCCTGACGACCTATTGAGCGATGCCGATTTCACACGGCTGGCACATGAATATATGGAAAAGATGGGCTTCGGCGAGATGCCATATCTCATAGTGAAACATGAAGACATCGACCGCCACCATATCCATATAGTCGCCCTCCGTGTTGGCACGGACGGACGCTGCATCTCCGACAAAAATAATTTCTACCGCAGTAAGGATGTTACCCGCGAGCTTGAAAAGAAATATGGATTGAAGCCGGCGGAGCGTGAGAAGATAACACCGGATATGCCCATCAAAAAGGTTGACCCGAATGGCGACATCAAGCGACAGGTTGCCAATACGGTCAAGATGGTGGGTATGCGCTGGAAGTTTCAGAGCATGGGCGAATATAACGCCATTCTCGGATTTTACAATGTGAAATGCGAGCAGACGGACGGGCGTGTAAATGGCAGAGAGTATCACGGACTTGTGTATTTCGCCACCGACGACAGCGGCAATGTAATCGCCACACCGCTTAAAGCCTCCCGCCTCGGTAAATTTGCGAGTCGTACCGCAATTGACAACCGCTTTGAACGTGCGAAAGATAAAATTAACATCGCGCCTACCAAACGCAAAGTTGCCGATGCTCTTGCTCAATCAACGGGTAAAGATGATTTCATCTCAAAGTTGAAAGAGTGCAACATTGATGTTGTATTCCGCTACACTGACGAAGGCAGGATTTACGGTGTCACTTTCTTGGATCACGACACGCAGACAGCGTTGAACGGCTCCCGTCTTGGCAAGGAGTTTTCGGCAAACGCGCTCAACGCACGTTTCAGTCAGGAGCAAACGCAACAGTTGGAACAAGCACCACAATCCGAACGAACCCCGGAACAGCAAGCGACTCTCCAGCCTGTTGTCGTGCAACCTGTACCAACAGCGGAAGAAACGCAACACTCCGACACATCCATCGGTACGGAGGCGCAGCCAGATACGCAGTTCCACACCCGGCCACGCCAAAGCGACAGCGACAATTACGATTACACACTTCCGGGTCTTGACCTTTTCCAGCCGGGGCAGTCGGTAAATCCCGACGAGGAAGATTTCCGCCGCCGTATGCAACGCAAGAAACGACGCGGCCACAGACCCAAATTCTAACTCCAAATCAAATTTATTATGAGCCAACAAGAAGATGACCTCAGAGCGTTGGCGAAGATTATGGATTTCCTGCGGGCGGTCAGCATCGTCCTTGTGGTAGCCAATATCTACTGGTTTACCCGCGTGGAAACCGTAGAAAGCGGCTGGTTTTACTCCACCGTCTATAAAATCTGCGCCAACTTCAACCGCACCTGCGGACTTTTCGCCACCACCTTCAACGCCAAACTTTTTGCCTTGATGCTCCTTGCACTCTCCTGCTTCGGCACAAAGGGTGTGAAAAACGAGAAAATCACTTGGACACATATCGGTGTGTCAATCGCAATAGGTGTGGTGCTTTTCCTGATGAACTGGTGGATGCCGGCAATCGGCTGGCGATACACATATATCATTACCACCGTTACAGGTTTTGTCGCCCTGATGATGGGAGGTATATGGATAAGCCGCCGTCTGAAGAACAACATGATGGACGACCGCTTCAATGACGAGAACGAGAGCTTCATGCAGGAAACTCGCCTGATGACAAACGAGTATTCCGTAAACCTGCCGACAAAATTCTATTATAATAAGCGTTGGCATCGCGGCTACATCAATGTGGTCAATCCGTTCAGAGCTACTATCGTGCTTGGCACACCCGGTTCAGGAAAGTCGTATGCCGTAATAAACTCCTTCATCAAACAACAGATAGAGAAAGGATTTGCGGCGTACATCTACGACTTCAAATATCCTGATTTATCGACCATTGCATACAATCATCTGCTCACGCACCGCGACGGGTACGGCAAGGTCAAGCCAAAATTCTATGTGATAAACTTCGACGATCCGGAGCGCAGCCACCGATGCAACCCCATACATCCCGTGTTCATGTCGGATATTGCCGACGCATACGAGAGTGCGTACACTATAATGCTAAACCTCAACAAATCGTGGGTGCAGAAACAAGGTGATTTCTTCGTAGAGTCGCCGATTGTGCTGTTCGCGGCTATAATCTGGTTTCTGCGCATATACAAAGACGGTGAGTATTGCTCCTTTCCCCATGCCATCGAGTTACTAAACCGCCGCTATGAGGACCTTTTCCCCATTCTCACCAGTTACCCGGAACTTGAAAACTACCTCTCGCCGTTCATGGACGCATGGCAAGGAGGTGCGGCGGAGCAGTTGATGGGGCAAATTGCATCGGCTAAAATCCCACTCTCCCGTATGATTTCACCGCAATTATATTGGGTGATGACCGGCAACGATTTCACGCTTGACATAAACAACCCGGACGACCCGAAAATACTATGTGTGGGCAACAACCCCGACCGTCAGAACATCTACGGCGCGGCACTCGGACTTTACAATTCGCGTATCGTGAAAATCATCAACAAGAAAGGCAAACTAAAATCCGGCGTACTGATAGATGAATTACCCACGATATATTTCAAGGGTCTGGACAATCTCATAGCCACCGCCCGAAGCAACAAGGTTGCAGTATGTCTGGGTTTTCAGGATTTCTCCCAGCTCAAACGCGACTATGGCGACAAGGAGGCCGCCGTCGTGATGAACACCGTCGGCAATATCTTCTCCGGTCAAGTCGTTGGCGAAACCGCCAAGACACTTTCGGAGCGTTTCGGCAAGGTTCTCCAGAAACGGCAGTCAATCTCTATCAACCGTCAGGACATAAGCCACTCCATCAACACGCAGATGGACTCGCTCATACCACCGAGCAAAATATCCACTCTCACGCAGGGTATGTTCGTCGGGGCTGTCTGCGACAACATAGACGAGCGCATAGACCAGAAGATTTTTCACGCCGAGATAGTCATTGACAGCAAGAAAGTCAACGCCGAGATGAAGAAGTATAAGCCTATCCCCGTGCTGACCGATTTCGGCGACACATCGCCCGACCGCACCCGTATGAAAGCCGTTATCCAGCGGAACTACGAGAAGGTGAAGGCCGATGTGATACAAATCATCGAGGACGAGAAAACGCGCCTTGCCGGTGAAAATCCGGAAATATCCAAATTCTTCCAAAAGTAATAACAACCACCACTTAATCCACAATAAAATATGTTACAGATTGACAGAGGTTTTCAAGACCTCGACTACTACCGCCTGTATCTTTTGAGATACCTCTCGCAAAACAGTTATGATGTTGACCCCTTGCACCCGCAGATAGCCGCCAACGCCGAACTCGCGCTTGACACTTTTGAAAGTGCCAGACGACACGGGGCTACCGTGGATGCCGCCGAGGAAGCGGCGATTGCGGTGCTGTTCACCAATATCGGCGAGTCGGGATTCGACATCGTGGCCGACATTCTCCTTGAACAATTCGGCGACACCGCCGATGTTGACTATGAGCCTGCCGCACAATACTGGACACGCATGGTGCTCGACAATAATCCGCATCTTTTTGATGGTTTCGACCGTTGTGAGATAGGCATTGACCGCAATGAACTTGATGTGAAACGCGACATCCTCATAGGGCGCATCGCACAATTCATGGAAGACAATGGCCTATAACCGCCTTCAGAAATTACGCGACAATATCGAGGCGATACGCACCGCCTTCCGCCTTGATGATGAGCGCAGACCGCCCGACAGTGCGGAATGGGACACCCTCTCCAAATATGCGGGCTTCGGGGGATTGAAATGTATCCTCCGACCTGCCGATGAGCTTGCCGATGTCGCTCAATGGGAGCCGAATGACCGCCCGCTGTTCGCCTCGACCGTGGAGCTTCGCCGCCTGATACGCGACCACTCAACGGATGACCGGGAATTTGCGCGTTACATGGACTCGCTGAAATCATCGGTATTGACAGCGTTCTACACCCCGAAGCACGTTGTGGAGGCCATATCGCAGAGCCTTCAGCGTGCGGGGGTGTCGCCCAAGCGTTTCCTTGACCCAAGCGCGGGATCGGGAGCGTTTGTCGATGCTTTCACATGGGTTGCCCCCCGTGCCGAGATAATGGCGTTTGAAAAAGACCTTCTCACCGGCAAGATACTGTCTAAACTCTATCCCGATGCAAAAGTGAGCATTGAGGGCTTTGAGAAGATAGACAGGCATTTTGAGGGATATTTCGATGTGGCGGCGTCGAACATTCCGTTCGGTGACATTGCTGTGCCCGACCCCTTGTTCTCAACGAGCCGCGAGGCGGCATACCGCAGGGCGTCCAAATCAATCCACAATTATTTCTTTTTGAAAGGTCTGGACTGTGTGCGCGAGGGCGGCATAATGGCGTTCATAACATCGCAGGGTGTGATGAACACCGCCAACCCTCTTGTGAGGATTGCCCTGATGGGGAAAGCCGATCTTGTATGCGCGCTACGCTTGCCCAACAACACTTTCATCGACACCGCCAATACCGAGGTGGGGAGCGACCTGATAATCTTGCAGAAGAATTCCGGCAAGAAAAGGCTTTCGCATGACGAGGCACTGTTCATACAGGCCGTGACCGACAAGGAAAACGAGGCACCGAACAATAAATATTTTCTCGAAAATCCGCAGCATATAATCTGCACCTCGGCGAAGTTAGACACCGACCCATACGGCAAACCCGCCTTCGTCTATAAGCACGACGGAGGCATGGACGGTATATTTGACGATATGGGGCGGGCGTTAGGAGATGCCTTTACCGCAAACCTGAATATAGGGCTGTATGAAAGTGGCGGTTACAAAGTGCCGGAACTTGAAGTGCGCAGTGTCAAGCCTGACACCGCCGAGAAAAGGCATCTCAAAGATATTGCGCATATCGAGGACGCGGAGGAAGATATTTCAAAACCGCAGACAATTAAACAGGACGATACTCCGCCCCCGGTATCGTCGGCGGCTCCCTCCCAATCTGCCGAAATAGAAACATCGGGAGACTTACCGCCTGATTACTCGCACAATCCGAACCCGCGCGTGATGATGTATAATCTTTTCGGCGAGCTGGTGGAGGTACCCGGAGCGAAGAAACGACGCAACAAGCGTCAGGGCTTGCCGCAGGCGCAGAAGCAGCAGGCACAGCCGAAGAAAGCCGAGCCTAAAAAGGTGATTGAGGCCAAGCCGGAGGAAAAGCCGTTGCCGGGCAAACTGACCGACGAGGAACTGAAGTTTTATGGCTCATTGAATTGGGATGACAACCCACCCATCAATGGTTTCTATGAAACAATGATGTCGATTGCACATCGTCAACTCGCGGAGCGTGAAGCGGCAAGGCAAAAGCAGCAGGCCGAGCAGGAACAGTCAGCGGAACAGGTCAACAGCGGTAAACCAAATATAGAAAAGACCGAAGGAGATTTCATTCCGGGTGTAAGCCCAACGGTAGAGAAAACGACCGTCATTCCTATTGAGGATGACGAGCCGGATATGTCGCCGCGACAATTCAGCGAGGACATTCAGTTTTTCCACAAGGACGGCTCATTGGTCGTTGACAAAGGTCAGGTTGGCTTCTTGAATGATGTCAGCCGTTTCGGAGCGACATTCACGCCGCTTGCGCTCAAACCGGAGCAGGAGAAACGCGCCATGCTTTATATCACCCTGTCGGAAACATTCCAACAGCTCTATCACTATGAGGCCGAAACGCATACTGAAAACGTGGATATGCGCGAACACCTCAACCAGTATTATGACGAGTTTGTGGAGAAATACGGCAACCTTAACGAGCGCGCCAACCTGAAATTCATAAAGATGGATGCCAACGGTTGCGACGCGCTTGCGCTGGAGCGTGCCGACAACGGGTTGTTCGTCAAGGCTGACATATTCGACCACCCGACTGCCTTTGCCCTTGACGAGATCACATCGGTGGAGTCGCCGATGGAGGCTCTCGGTGCTTCGCTAAACAAGTTCGGCCACGTTGACCTCGCCTATATGAAAGGTCTGGTGGATATGGAGGAAACAGAGCTTGTCGATAGCCTCAAAGGGCATATCTTCTTCAATCCGCTTGTGGGCAACTATGAGATTGCCGACCGCTTCATAGCCGGCAATGTGATAAGCAAGGCGGAGCAGATTGAGAGGTGGATTGCGGAACACGACGCGCATGACAAGCGCATCGACGAGTCTTTGGCGGCGTTGAAAGAGGCATACCCGGAGAAAATCCGCTTTGAGGAACTGGACTTCAATTTCGGTGAGCGTTGGATACCCACGGGCATTTTCTCGGCGTATATGTCGTATTTCTTTGAAACCGACATTAAAATCGCCTATTCCCCGTCGCTCGACGAGTTTTCGGCAGTGTGCGGACGGCAGTCAGCGAAAATCTACCACGAGTATGTGGTGAGGGGTGAGTACCGCCGCTATGACGGTATGTCATTGCTGCATCACGCCCTGCACAACACCGTGCCGCAGATAAGGAAGTCAATCGGCAAGGACGCCAACGGCAACGATGTCAAGGTGCTTGACGCGGAGGCGATACAACTCGCAAGCTCGAAAATTGACGAGATACGCGACGGCTTCACTGAGTGGCTCGGTCAGCAGAGCGACGAGTTCAAGGACAGGCTTGTGGACGAGTACAACCGCAAGTTCAACTGTTTCGTGCGCCCGCACTATGACGGGTCACACCAGACTTTCCCCGGACTGAACATGAAGATGCTACATGACCGCTTGGGTGTCAGCTCCATATACCAGTCGCAGAAGGATTGCGTGTGGATGCTGGTGCAGAACGGCGGGGGTATCGCGGATCACGAGGTGGGCACCGGAAAGACGCTGATAATGTGCATGGCGGCGCATGAGATGAAGCGTCTGGGCCTGTGCCACAAGCCTATCATCATCGGTCTGAAGGCCAATGTTGACAGCATCGCCATGACCTACCGCACGGCATATCCCGACGCGCGCATTCTTTATGCCGATGAAAAGTCGTTCAAGGTGGAAAACCGCCTGAAATTCTTTCATCAGATGAAAAACAACGATTACGACTGCATCATCATGTCGCACGAGCAGTTCGGCAAGATACCGCAGTCCGATGTGTTGCAGGAAAGGATATTGCAGGCGGAGCTTGACACCGTGGAGCAGAATCTTGATGTGGTGCGTCAGCAGGGCAAGGACATATCCGTGGCGATGCTTAAAGGTCTGGAGAAGCGCAAGAGCAACCTTGAGGCGAGCCTCGCCGATGTACGCTACCGTCTTGAACGGAACAAGGACGATATGCTGGATTTCCAGAGCATAGGCATTGACCATATATTTATCGACGAGTCGCACCAGTTCAAAAATCTCATGTTCAACACTCGGCACACCCGTGTGGCGGGTCTGGGCAATTCCGACGGCAGCAACCGCGCCCTAAACCTTCTGTTCGCCATTCGCTCCATTCAGGAGCGCACGGGCAAGGACCTCGGAGCGACATTCCTGTCCGGCACGACCATCAGCAACTCACTGACGGAACTGTATCTGCTGTTCAAGTATCTGCGTCCGAAAGCCCTTGAAGCGCAGGACATTCCCTGTTTCGACGCTTGGGCGGCGATATTCGCCAAAAAGACCACCGATTTTGAGTTCACCGTCACCAACGACATAGCCCAGAAGGAGCGTTTCCGCTATTTCATCAAAGTGCCGGAGCTGGCGGCGTTTTACAATGAGATCACCGACTACCGCACGGCGGAGGATGTCGGTGTTGACCGCCCGGAGAAGAACGAGATACTCCACAACATAGCCCCGACTCCCGATCAGGAGGACTTCATTCAGAAACTTATGATATTCGCCAAGACAGGCGACGCCTCGGTGCTTGGCCGGGAACAGCTGTCGGACAGCGAGGACAAGGCGCGTATGCTCATAGCCACCAACTATGCCCGCAAGATGTCGCTTGATATGCGCATGATTGACCCGGCCTACGGCGACCACCCCGACAACAAGGCGAGCCACTGCGCGCGCCTTATCGCGGAGTATTACCGCAGGTTTGACGAGCATAAAGGCACGCAGTTCGTTTTCAGCGACCTCGGCACTTACAAGCCGGGCGAGTGGAACGTGTATTCGGAGATAAAGCGCAAACTTGTCGAGGATTACGGCATACCCGCCCATGAGATACGCTTCATTCAGGAGTGCAAGACCCAGAGGGCGAAGAAGGCGATGATTGACGCGATGAACGACGGCAGCGTGCGTGTGCTGTTCGGCTCTACCTCAATGTTGGGTACGGGAGTGAACGCGCAGAAACGCGCCGTGGCGGTCCATCACCTTGACTGTCCGTGGCGACCCAGCGATCTGGAGCAGCGCGAGGGCCGTGCCATACGCAAGGGCAACGAGGTTGCGAAGCTATACAACGACAACAAGGTGGATGTCATCATATATGCCGTTGAGCGTTCTCTCGATGCCTACAAATTCAACCTCCTGCACTGCAAGCAGACTTTCATCTCGCAGCTAAAGCGCGGCGCGATGGGGGCGCGCATCATCGACGAGGGCAGTTCGGACGAAAAGACAGGCATGAATTACTCCGAGTATGTGGCGGTGCTTTCGGGCAACACCGACCTTCTTGAAAAGGCGAAACTTGAAAAGCGGCTTGCAGCCCTTGAAGGTGAGCGACGCTCATTCAACAAGGGCAAGGGCGACTCCAACTACAAACTCCGCGAGTTGCTTGACGAGATAGGCAAGAATGAGATAACCATCGGAAAGATGCAGGCCGATTACGACCGGTACATCGCCGCTCTTGTCCGCGACAGCGAGGGCAACCCTGTCAACGCACTGCGTCTTGACAATTTTGAGTTCACCGACGAGGAACGCATGGGCAAGCGTTTGCAGGAACTGGCGGCGCGCACAAACACACACGGCGAGTATGTGCGCGTGGGCGAGATCTACGGTTTCCCGATAAGCATAATTTCGGAACGGTGCATAAAGGATGGCGTGGAGTCAGTTCAAAACCGCTTCGTGGTGGAGGGTCAGTACAAGTATAAGTTCAACAACGGATACATCGCCATGAGCGACACCCATGCCGCCTGCATGAATTTTCTCAATGCGCTTGAACGCATACCCGGCATTATCGAACAGCATAAGGAGCGCAAGGCGAAAGCCGAGAAGGATGTTCCGGCATTGCAGGCGATTGTGGCGAAGGTGTGGGGCAAGGAGGACGAGTTGAAAGCCCTCAAAGCCCAGCTCACCGAGCTTGACAAGAAAATCACCGCCACCCTCACCCCGAAGGAGCAGGCGCAGGTTGTTACCCCCGCTGACGCTTCCGACACTCCGCTGCAATCCCCGTCCACAACTCCACAACCCGACCAACCCACGGTGGATGTCGGCAAGAAGCCAATGGTTGCCGAGCCTACTACTATATATAATAATGTAGGTACATTTCATCGCGGAGCATATCGTCCGGCAGGTCTATGAATTATCCGACAAGGCGGTCAACAATGGTGTTGGCCGCTTTGTCTATTTCTTTTCATTGAAAATGATACTATTCGCGCCCTGTCAAGCGTTTATCTCAATAAAAATCGCTAACTTTGTAATATGAAACGCCTTTTCAATACACATATCGAAGGTATCGACCTTAAATTTTTGCACGACTTGATAGAAAGTCGTGGTAGGCTCGTTACGTTCAATAGATATGAAAGCATGAAAATGTCTGCTTTCAATCTTGTTTAACATTGGAATAGTTCATGGAGAAATTTAACACATACATCAATCATATCGAACCGGAGTTTTGGCGTGAGTTGTGTGTTAAGGAGGGCACGTTGCGCCACTTTGAGAAAGGTGAGGCTTTTGTCCTCGTCGGTCATGTGGCGCGATATATTGGCTACATCCAGTCCGGCACCATGAAGTATGTTGCTTACTCAGCAAAGAGCGTGGAGCATGTTGTCGGGATGCAATCTGACGGTGAATTTATCGCTGATTTTCCGTGGTCGCTATATGGCAGAAAGGCGAGAGTGTCAATCGTGGCCGTGAAGCCAAGTGATATTTATTGCTTCCCTACAACGAAACTTAAACTGATGATGGATTCAGACCCTGAAATGCAAGCAAGGGTGATGCACTCGACCGAAGCAATCCACAATACCCTCTACGACCGCTATCTTGACCTTCACTGCAAATCGCCTCAGCAGCGGTATGATGAACTTTTAGGGACCTATCCCGACATCTTCACATGGTTCTCGCTCAAAGACATCGCTTCATTCCTCGCCGTCACCCCCACACATCTTAGCCGACTGAGAAAAAATTCCAAAATTCAGTGATAAAAATGCCCACTCTCAACATTTGTTGAGAGTTATGTCGTTGTTTCGTTGTAATTTTGCCGAACAGTGATAAACTGCAACTGCAAAATATTAAAGCTGACTATGAAGATAATCAAAACGGTAATTATAACAGTATTTGTATTGGCTGTTTATAAATCAGCTAATGCACAGGAGCAACCGGACACAATAAAGTTACAAGAGCTGAATGAGGTCGTGGTGCAAGCGCCGAAAGTTATCCGCAAAGCCGATATGGATGTTTATCATCCCTCGCAGAGTGCCGTAGAGAACTCCAAGAACGGTATGCAACTGCTCACCAATCTGATGATTCCAACGTTGACGGTAAATGATATACTCGGCACTATCACCACATCAGGACAGAGTGTGCAGGTGCGCATAAACGGTCGCATTGCCACAATCGATCAAGTGAAGCAACTTTTGCCAGAGACTATCAAGCGCGTAGAGTGGATTGACAATCCGGGGCTTCGATACAACGGAGCCCCGGCAGTGCTCAACTTCATAGTGGCCAATCCTGCAGTTGGAGGTTCGCTTATGGTAAACGCTATGCCTGCTCTCAATGAAGCATGGGGAGTATATAGCGGCTCGCTCAAGCTCAACAATGGGCACAGCCAGTGGGGAGCGACCCTCAACTATAAAAACACTAACCATGTAAAAGCTCGTCGCGATTATTACGAGACATTCACACGCCCGTCCGGCGAGTCTGTCACCCGTATCGAAAGGCCAATATCAGGCTATGTAAGCGATAATTTCGGAGGCCTTCAACTCGATTATAGCTACATAAAGCCCGATACCACAACCTTTTGGGTGGCAATACACGGCTTCAAGCAATGGCCTGAGGCCACGCTCTACAACAGCCGCATGTCGCTGAGCAATGGGAGCGAAGACATCTTGCTTCGAGACTATTCGGCTAACGAAGGCTTCACGCCAAGTTTCAAAGCATATTTCCAACAGCACTTCAAACACAATCAAGTAGTGGCCATCGATTTCAGCGGCTCGTTCTACGACGGCAATACCATTCGCTCATATTTCGAGAAATCTCCTGAGAATATGGCGACTATCACCAATGTCAGCACCTCAATAAAAGACCGCAATCAGGCCTATGGTCTGACGGCTGATTACATCAAAAAATGGGATAACTCTCGTTTGACAGTTGGCGCTTCCTACACGGCCAACCGCAATCGCTCGATGTATGAAAACCTTGATAATGCATTGTTTCATCAACGCCGAGATCAAACTTATTTCTATTTTGAATATTTTCAGCGACTCAACTCGTTTAGTATCACTACCGGACTGGGAACACAATACACCTCATTCCGTTTCCTTGAGACCAACCAAGGAAACAACTCATGGAATCTTCGTCCACAAGCAACGGTGACTTATCGTCACGGCAATGCCTCATCCTTAGATATCAACTTTTCGTCATGGCAGTCTGCTCCATCATTCGCCGAGACCAACGTCGTGGAGCAACAGATTGACGCATTTCAGTGGCAAAAGGGCAATCCTAATCTAAAGACCTCATCATCATATATGCTTACTTTCCGCTATAACTACACTTCACAGAAAGTGTCGGGACAGTTCGGCGCGCGAGCATTTACGAGCCCTAACGCAATCACGCCTTTTTATCAGTGGAAAGGCGACAAGCTATTCCGTTCGTTCGAAAACAGCGACGGCTTGAGCAACCTGAGCTTTTGGCTCGCTCCTGAAGTAGAGGTAATTCCCGGATGGTTTACAATCGAGGGTACGTTGCAATATCGCGTTGACCGGATGAAAGGCTCAGGCTACAAGCTCTATAATCACAACTGGAGCGGTGACGTCACCGCAATGCTCACGCATTGGGGATTCGTCCTATCCGTGCAATATCGCAAGGATCAGAAAAAGCTGTGGGGCGAATCGCTGACATGGGGCGAAACATTATCGTTTATACAACTGCAATATAATTGGCGAGACTGGCAATTTGGAGCCGGAATGCTTTGCCCTTTCACAAAATACGATCAAGGCTCCAAACTTCTAAACCGCTGGAATACCAACGAAAGACATCTTCGCATGCCCGGACTTCAGCCGATGACATTCCTCAGCATCAGCTACAACCTGCAGTGGGGTCGGCAGAAGCGCGGCATCAACAAGCTCGTCAATGCCGATTCAGAAGTACAGCAATCATCCGCAGCTGGTCGCTAATAGTTATTATAAAATACTTGCTCTATGAGATGTCACACCCACACATCTTAGCCGATTGAGAAAAAATTCCAAAATTATGGGATAAAAATGCTCGGTCTCAACATTTGTTGAGAGTTTTGTCGTGGTTCTGTTGTATTTTTGCTGAATGGTAATCTAAACAATAATAGCGGCATGAGACCAATAGTTATAATAATCCTCTTTCTTCTCCTTTTTTCTTCTTGTAATCTCAAAAAGTGTGTAAATGTAACGACAAAAGGATACGAACCCTATCGAGAAAATGTGCAAGGACATAATATTATCGGGTATTTCAAAAACGGATATATTATTGATACTCAGTATAATATAAGTGGCACATATCATAATGGCTTTATGGTTGGCAAAGATGAAAAAGTCGTAGGAACATATCGAAATGGTTACATTTTTGATACCAATGACAGTATTATTGCAACGTACTCAAATGGATATATAATGAGAGTTTACCAATAAATCAACTACTGAGTTGAGATTTAATTTGTTGATAGTTATATTGTGATGATTCGCTATTTTCGCATATTAAATTCTTCATTAAAGAAACCATGATCAATAATTATAATTCTAATAATGGTGGCAGGACTCTACGTTATGGTATGTTAATGCCATTTGCACTGATGATTGCATCGTTGGTATCGAGTTGTTTTTCGTATTCTAACGCCAAACAAAATATCACTGACGATTTGAACGAAGCTATGCTTGCGTTGGCAAATGAAAACAGTGAGTTATGGACTCGACAGGACACCATTGCAGCATTGCGTCAGATGCACGAAATGACACACAAGCCCGTGATATATCAGGCTTCAGATGTGAATTTCAGAAATGCCGCACTCAAAGAAGATGCCTACTTTACATTGGCTTTGGTCGATAGAAAGAGTTCGGCACCAAAAATTCAGGGCCATAAAATTGCCTCCGATTCCATCATGCTTGTACCTGAAAAAAACGTTGACGGGCCTGTCGTTAAAGTACAGGGGTTTGCAGACTGCTCTATGGCATCAGTTTTCGCAGTATCCGACCAGACATTGCCGGGTGTTCTTTTCACTCTCTCCATACTTTCTATGGCAAGCATATTTGTTTTGCGTAGGACAGAGACCGATCAACCGGAAGTAGTTGTTGAAACGGATGCGCAGCCTTCAATCGACGGTATCAAGCTGACACCAATGCAACGTCAGTTTGCTCAAATGCTTCTTGACGCACCCGATATGAAAGTGGATAAAGCCACGCTATGCACTGCCTTATGGGGCAATAAAAATAATGCCGAAGAGTCGCTTTACACCCTTGTACGACGCACCAAAACGGCTCTTGCCAATGCCGATATTGAAATTGTATGCAATCGAGGCGACTCTTATGAATTGCGCATAAATTCTTGATATACTGTATTGTCAGACAAATGTCAGATAAATGTCAGACAATTTTGAGGGCAATTATGATGAGTTTTTACTTGCTTTGCAGAAAAAACCACATCAGCATGAAAAATTTACTTTTCACCCTCGCAATGATTCTGCCGCTTTTGGCATATGCTCAACAAGAGGTAGCGACAGATTCTATCTCCACCACTCTTGACGAAGTGGTGGTTACCGTCGAAATGGTAAACCGTTTCTCTGACCATAAGGATTATATCCTCTCTCGGTCGGAGAAACAGCAGTTCCCGACGGCAATTCAAGCCATACAGACGTTGCCCAAAATTCTGGTATCAGATTTGACAGTCAGTTCGAGCGATGGCAAAGGTGTTAAAATTTTGATTAACGGTGTTCCATCGTCATCAGTTGATCTTGCATCTATTCCGAGCGACAACATCTCAAAGATTCAGTATTATTCACAACCTCCAATCCAATATTCCAATATGGGGTTAGGAGCTGTAATTAACGTGATTACGAAGAGGCAGACAGGCGGCTCATTAATGCTTAACACGCTTAATGCCGTGACCACCGGATTCGGAAACGATGTGGCAAATCTGAAATATAATTGGGGCCGTTCAACATTCGGGGTTATGTATAACATCAACTACCGCAATTACAATGACCGTCGTCTTGATGAATATATTTTCTATCCAGGGGAAGGAACAGTATATTCCAAAACGAGAACAGGGCGCAAGAGTCCGTATGCTTATGAACAGCATCTGGCAGAACTGTCCTATTCCAATGTTAAGATGGATGATTATGTGTTCAATGCAAAGTTCTCTCTTGGTTCATTGAACCGCAGACGTTCATCTGTGCAGGATTTGGTGATGAACCGTTTTGGAGCCGATATTGAAGGAACTGCATCAAGCCATGACAAGGATAAATATCTTAACCCTTCTTTGGATTTATATTTCAACAAAATGTTTGGTCGTCATGAACTGACATTCAATGCCGTTGGCACTTACTATAATTCATCATACAATTATGATTACACCGAAAATGGAATTGATGACGGATTCTCTACTAAAACCGACATTGAGACAGATAAATATTCAATCATCGGTGAGGGATGGTATGGTTATACAGTAAGACCTATGACGAAATTCCTACTGGGAGTAAGGTATGCCTATAATACAGCCTCTCAGAAATATTCGGAAGTATCAACCACTACCAACGAATTTTATGCTTATGCCGGTTTGAACGGTATGCTCGGACAGAAATGGAACTATTCACTTAGCTTGGGTCTGAACGGGAACTATTTCAAAGACCTGAACGGCAAGAGCCATGATTACTATTATTTCCGTCCTCAACTCAACATGGCATATTTCATTGACAGGTCATCAGAACTGACATTGAACTATGAGGTCAACACTCTCAACCCAACCATATCACAACTGACATTCAATCCTTATTACAAGGATATTGACTATTTATACGCTGGTAATCCCAATCTGAGACCACAAAATTCACATACTATCAGCCTTTCTTATTTCAAGGGCTTCAAAAAGTTTATAATCAATCCGGAAGTATCATATACCTATGGAAAAAGTCAGATCGCCCCGGTTTTCAGCGTTTCAAATGGAACGATAAATGAGACTATTGGTAATCTTAAATGGATGCAATATTCCAAAGCAAGCCTGTTTATGCAGTGGATTCCATTATCCAACAATTACCTTCGCCTACGGTTGTATTCTGAAGTTATGTACACTCGTAATAGCTACATGGGGAAAGAATGGAACCATACCGGCTACACGATTGCTCCCTCAATATATCTCAACTATAAAAAATGGTCAGCAGAAATATTTTATCAAACAGAGACAGAAATGCTGTCCGGCCAAATGCTCACGACACGACCCAGTATGGCAAAGGTTGAGGTATCATATCGCCCGATACAGACTATGACTGTAGGTATAGGAATACGTTATCCGTTCTATGATTCATGGAAACAGACTCAAAAAACTTTTGGAACAGATGTTATCTCCACTTCAAGTATTGAGAGAATCAAGAACAACGCCAATATGGTGTATGTGAATTTCATCTATAACTTGCCATTCGGCAAACCAACGAAATCTCCCAAACAAAAGATAAATAATACTGATAAGGACTCAGGTATTTTCAATCGTCTATAATAAAAAACAGTTCTTCATACCAACTCGTGACACCCTGCGGCTCCCGGCAAATGTCGGGAGCTGTCGTTAAAAGATATTTCTAACATAAAGTTTAACAACCAAAAAATCAAAACAATGAACAAGATTTTGATTGTAGATGCCTCCGCATCCGACGGTAGAATCATGTCAGGTCTGCTTACGCGGGCCGGATATGACCCGATTGTTGTGGAGGGTATCGAAGCCGGGAAAGTTGAGGCGTCGAAGTTGCCCCCCGGCGCGGTCATCGTCACGGCAATGCGCCTGAACGACGGCACCGCATACGAGTTAATTAATTGGCTGAAAGCCGAGGACTACAAGTTTCCGGTAATAGCCATAGTGGAAAACCTCAATACTTCGGACGCTGTCAATATTATGCGTGGCGGCAGAGCGATGGATGTTGTGCAGCGTCCTGCCATAGACAAGCAACTGACGGAGATTGTCGGGCAGTACGCCCGCCCGGAACAGGTTGTGCTACAACTCGACAACCAGCTCATACCCCGTATCAGTGGAATATGGAAAGGGATTGACGAAAAGGTAGCGGCAATCGCCGCCACAAACGCCAACGCAATCGTGTTCGGTGAATGTGGCACGGGCAAAGAGCAGATAGCGCGGCAGATCTACCGCAAAAGCTCCCGTGAGCAGAAACCGATAACTGTGATTGACGCGGGCAGTGCGCCGTTCATCGGTACGCACGACCCGACATCTGACCGCAGCGAGGTGTATAACCGCATCAAGAGCTATTTCGCTAAATCGGCAGGAGGCACGATGATCATCAAGAACGTGCATCTCCTTTCCTTTGAGAAACAATCGGTGCTGTTGCATATCCTCGAAACCGAACATCCCGATGTGCGGATGATATGCACCGCCGAGCCGGAACTGTTGAGAATGGTTGCCGACAAGACATTTCGCCCCAACCTGTTCTTCATGTTGAGGCAATCCGACATCGCAGTGCCGACCTTGAAGGAGGTTACGGAGGACATTCCAGCCATCTCCGATTTCTTCCTGAAACAGTACGCAGCCAAGACAAGCAGACAGCGCAAGCGGCTCGACGCATCGGCGATAAAGGCACTGAAACTCTATCCGTGGCCGGGTAACGTGCGCGAGTTGAAAGACATCGTTCTTTTCGCCGCCTTCCATGCCAAAGACGAAACCATATCGGCCGCCGACATCTGCTTCAACCTTTCCGAGCCGGAAACAGTGGACGAGCTGACACGAAAAAATCCGCGTCAAGAGAAAGAAAATATCATCAAGGCGTATCAGCGCGCCGGCACATGGTCAGGCGCGGCAAAACTTCTCGGAATATCCGAAAGGGCTCTACTTGAACTCCGTAAGAAGTTCGGAATCGGCAAGAACGGCGAAATCACAACTTGACAACCTCGCCAAAAATTCGTATCTTTGCAGCGAAAATAGCAAAGATAGTACCTGAAGAGTCAGGCACATAGACATACAACATATCATAACACCGCAAAAGTTTATAGTGAAAATCTGGTAAATAGCAACTATGAGAGCTTATGCGTGATGCTTATGCTATGCCTACCGCATAGCGTGCATTTACGTACTCTCATATAAGGCAATACCAGAGCCGTCACTATAAGTGCGTGAATTGCACGCTATTTTTCTACCTTTACAATACTTGAAAAACCCGAAGTACAATTCCGATTATCTTACCATTCCTCCGGGTTGGCCATTTTAACATCTGATTTCACACTCACTCCAATATTCACAATCTTAACGACTTACAAATTTAACGTGAGTTAAATCACCAAAATTCAAATCCACTCGGTTATAATTTGCGAAAGAGGGCTAATCCTCGCAAAACTTAACAACACAACCGAATGGAAACAAAAACTCCACCAAACACAACCGGCTTCAATAAAAAGCCCAACCGAAAGTCAAGACACACCGCCCGCAACGGCAAATCCGCCAAAGCAAAGAAGATGGCGGCAATGTCCAATGACGACAACGCGCACCGTGCCGTATGCTGCTTTCTGCTGATGTGTGCAGCCGAACTGATTGCTCCCGTGTTTCCTGATAAAAACGGTTTTATCCCGACCGGAAAGTAAGTCATGGCACAACCGGAAATGAGCGACGCGGATTTCAAGACCGCTGTGATGGCGTATCTGGCGATAAGCGACACGAGAGCCGAAAAGGACAGCAACGTAAGGGCACCTCCCGCACTGTTCTACAAGGGTCAACGGATTATCCATCTCGATGATTTTGCTCTCGCACTGCACCTGACGAAGAAAACAATCAGGAAATACCGTGACGATGGACTGCTTGAAATTTTCGAGAGCGTTACCGGCAGTGGCGCGTTTGTGACACAAGACGCTCTGGACGATTTCATAGACACCAACTTCATCAGCTCCCGACACCCTGACTATCCCAAACTGAAAAAGAAAAACAACAAATCCGGCACAAATACCGGGGAAACAAACACCACTAAATCATAATTCATTATGGACCAGACTCCAGAAAAAGAAGAAGTGCTGATTGCCCGCAACAACGAGACAGGGCAGGTAGGCGCAGTAGTCGGGCAGAATCCCGACGGAACACCCAAGATCGCCGATGTAAAATCGGCATCGTTGAGCGACCTCGTGAAGTTCAACAAAGGGCAGAACCCCCTCGAAGCGTTCATGTCAAATTTCATGCGTCAGGCCGCAAACCCGTCAACATTCGGCCTGTTCAAACTCAATGCCGAGGACTACGAGGTAATGGCGGAGCCTATGGCGGAAATGCTCCAAGACCCGCAGGCAAACAAGGAGATGCTCGACAAATACCGTGTGGAAATGCCGGAGAAGAAAGAGAGCCGCACACAGCAGGTTGACCCCGAAAAGGTGGACTGGGCTGCAATCGAAAGGGACTGGGGCATAACCCGCAACGAACTGAAAACCTCCGGCGCGCTCGACCAGATGATATACAACCGCAAGTCACCCCAGCTTTTCACGCTCAAACCGACACTGGGCGGCGAGCAATTTGAGATGGAAGCCCGCCTGTCGTTCCGCACCAACCCCGACGGCACATACTCGCTTATCCCTCACCCGGTCAAGCGCGCTCCCCAGCTCGACCAAGAGTATATGGGCGTGAAGTTCTCCGACGACGACAAGGCGCAGCTACGCAAGACCGGCAATCTCGGCAAAGTTGTCGAACTCGCCGATCCCGGCACGGGCGAGGTCAAGAAAAGCCTTGTCAGCATAGACCGCCTTACAAACGAGATTGAGAGCGTGCCTCTCGACAAGGTCTATATCAAGCAGAAGGTTGCCAACATCGACCTCACGATGAGTCAGGTGAGTTTCCTGAAATCGGGCGGCCTCATCAAGGAGCAGTTCATACAACTGCCCAACGGACGGCAGTTCACCGCCGACCTGCAATACAACGCCTCCAAGCGCGAGGTGGAGTTTGTCAATTCCGACCTCTACCGCAACCGGCAGGGGCAGACTAACGGGCAGGCGCAAGACCCGGCCCTGCAATGGCACAACCCCGACGGCAGCATCAAGCGGCTTGAACACTGGTGCAAGCACCCTCTGAACGAACAGCAGCAGGCGGATTATCTCGCCGGAAAGAAAGTGCTTGTAGGAGAGGGCAAGGACCGCTTCGGTAACGACTGCACCATATATTTCCAGTACGACCCGGAGAAGAAAGCCCCGCAGACCACGAGGGTGTATCCCGACCAAGACAAGGTAGTGGGCATCGCCGAGGAAAACAAGACGCAGGTTGCTGTCAATAATGACGGCAGGACAAACGAGGCCACCAAAAACGTGAAAGAGCCTCTCGTCACCGGGCAGACCCAGCCCAAGAACGAGGCGCAGCAGAAGGTGCAGCGACCGAAAGGCCCCAAGATGTAGCCGCCTTCCACCTCATCAGGATCCACAATCATACCTATGACGCGATTCACTGACTGACCGCCGGATTATACTGCAATTCCGACCACTGAATCCGCAACAATCCAAACAAATATCCCGCCCCGTCGGACAGTCAGACACCGACAATGTATCCCCACACAGGCACGGGGATGGCATCGGCCTCCCCGTGCCTTTACAATTCACACCAACTAACTCCACAAAACAATTAGAAAATATGACACTTATAATCTGCGATAAATATCGCGTGGCATCGGCTGTCGCAAAAGCAATGAAAGCGACACGCAAAATCGGATATGGCATATATGCCAACAACGAAGTGACGGTTGCGTACATCAACCGTGGTTTCATCTCGCTGACTTCGCCCGGCGTGTCGGCACAGGGTCAGCTCCCCCATATCCCCGTCAAATACAAAATGCGCGTAACGGACAAAACCACCGACCGCAGGCTCAAACGCCTTTTCCGTCAGGCAAAGGAGGTGGTGTTCGCATCAGCCGAAGGCGCGGAGGCGCAGGCGCGCTTCTTCAACATCTGCCGCCATTTCCGCGTGGGGCAGCCTACGAGCCGAATGTGGCTCACGAGCATTGACAGCGAGGCGATACGTCATATCTTCGCCCACCGCCAAAAAGGTCGTGTGCTTCACGACCTCGCGCAGTCGGGACTTGTGGTGGCAGGAAAGGATATGCTGTTCGGCTACAATTTCGGCGGTGTACTCAACCATTGGTACTACGACACCGAGCCACTGACAATTCAGGAAACCATCGCAATGGCGTATCTCGGACGGCTCATGCGTATCAGCCGAGAGCGGGAAGCCGCAAAGCCGAGATACCGCATACGACTCCAGAATAAAAGCGGTCTGCCGCTGGTGTCGGTACAGTCATGGGAGTCGGAGGCCGACTGTGCCTATTCTGCCTCGGCAATCAACCACGGCGATACCGTCAGGGCAACAATGACGGTGGAGGACACCACACGCCCTGCGTTGCCGCTCCAACGTATGCTCACACTCCAGATGGACGCATTTGAAAACCTCGGTTTCATGCCGTCGCAGACCATATCGGCAGCCACGCGCCTGTTTGAGCGCGGGTACATATCGTCGCCCTTCACCGACGACACCGACAATGGCATCATTATACTAAAACCAATGTCGCCCACCTGTCGCAACCGCGCGGAGTGTCAACTCTACAATCTCATAGCCGGACGCATCAAGGCGACGGAAATCCCACCTGTCGAGCAACAGACCGCCTATTACTCGGCGGTAATAGAGGGTGTCACGTTCCAGACCGAATGGAACATAGACGAGCCGAAAGCGGAATATATCGGCACATCGTCGCAGCTCTACACTGTCAGCGACATCAGCGTTATCTCCGTGAATGAGCCGTGCGGTGTCAGCTTCGACTTCTCCACGGTGCTGCACAACCTCTACCGCTTATGCACATCGCTACTCGCCACTATACCCGGCACTCCGTATTGCCGATATACCCACGAGTGGGGCACAGCACTGGAAGGACTGTGGCGTAAAGGCTTCATCTCGGTGGAGAATGGAGAGATTCGGCTCACATCGGAGGGCCAACGGCTGCTCATCGACATGGAGCCGTATCATCTCGACCGCTTGTTGCTGTCCGCGTCATTCGACCCCGGCCGTGTGCTTCTCGGCGACCTGAAAGGCCGTAAGGCAATGGCCAATTTTGAGAAATGGCTGTCAGCAACCATCGGAGATATGATGAAATTCGTTCCGAAAGAGGACGCAATCACGCCAAACCCCGCGAAATCAGAGGATTTTACGGAACTTTCCGACAAATAGCCGCCTGACCATAGCGAGAAATCCAATAAAAATCGCTAACTTTGCCACTGAATCGCAGTCATAATTTTATTTTGATTGTGGATTTAGTGGTGGCAGGCGGGAGGGATACCCGCCTGCTTTTTTCAAAACCTATCCCACCCACCACTTAATCCACAAATCTATGGAAGTATTACTAATTGAAAAGAACACATTAGATTGTATCCTTGATGAACATGAGCTTCTGTGCGATATGATAATCAATCTTTCGGCAAAACTCCGCAATAAAAGCCCCGAAGAACTATTATCGGTTTCAGAAGTCTGCGATTTTCTTCGCATCGGTCCTACCACTCTCCAGTCGCTACGCAATAATGGCAAGATTGGTTTTGTAAGGGAGGACAATAACAGTATCGGTTATCCTTGTAGCGAAGTAATCAGTTATTTGGAACGTAACGGTGTAAGACCTAATCCCATTGCCAATGGCGGATGAAATCATTGACAGGACTGACCGGCGCATAGTTTCCGTCCGTGAGAAAACAAGGCTTGCGTTTGAAGCAGTCGGCATCATTCGCGAAAGTCATCACCCGATACTGTCAGGAATAAGTTTTCTTATTGATGAGGAAGTCGCACAATTTATGAAGGTGACACGACGCACTATTCAGAATTACCGCGATTCAGGTCTTATCCCTTACTACAAGATATGCGGCAAATGCCTTTATCCCGAACATGAGATAAGGCAGTTGATTGAAGAAAACTATCATCCGCGCTACAACGAATAATCAACAGCACTAACTGAAAGGGCGACAGCCGAGTGTTAAAACTCGATTGTCGCCCTTGTTCGTGTGAGCTTTGGACTACTTTATCTTTCGTGGTCGTCCACGTTTCGGAAGAGGTGTCGGCACAAAGGTTGTCGGCGTTTCCGGCAGTGGCTTTATCTCCACCGGCATAGTGTCAAACTTCGCCCTCATACGGCCCATATCCTCCGATACGGTCTGATCCAACATCGTGGCATAGATTTGGGTTGTGGCAATATCGCTGTGACCGAGCATTTTTTGCACCGTTTCCAAAGGAACGTGGTTGTTCAGCGACATAGTGGCGAAGGTGTGTCGGGCGATATGCGTTGTGAGATGCTTCTTTATACCCGCTTTCACCGCAATTTCTTCGAGGTATGAGTTCATGCGCTGGTTGGAGATTACGGGTATCACCAGATTCTTTGCAACGGCTTTGGGATGGTTGCGGTACTTCTCCGCTATCCTCGTGGGGATTTCAAGCATAGGGATAACGCTCATCTCGCTCGTCTTTTGGCGGGCCTTGCGTATCCACATCTCACCGTTTCCATCGGTTTCTATCTGGTCGTGGGTCAGCGTTGAGATGTCCACGAAGGCAAGGCCGGTGAAGCAGCAGAACACAAAGGTGTCGCGCACGAGATCAAGGCGCGGGAGTGAGGTCAGGTCGAGGTCTATTATGCGTTTCAGCTCCACCTCGGTAAGTTTCTCCCGTTCTGATTTTGTGCGGGTATAACGCTTTCCGACAAACGGATCATCTTCAATCCATTTGTTCGCTATACCTACACGCACCACATTCTTGAGATAGCGTATGTACTTTACCGCGGCATTGTTGGCGCAGCATTTCTTCACGCGGAGGAAATGCTCGAAGTCGTCAACCATTCCCGATGTGAGTTTTTTCATAGGGATGTCCTTCACCCCCTCTTTGTCGAGTAGGAATTCCTCAAGATACTTAACGCATCGCTCCCAACGCAGCAAGGTTGCCTTGCATACATCGCCGCGTTCCTCTTTTTCACGCACTTTCTGATTGACTTCGCGGAAAGCCTCACAAAGCATCTTCGGCTTCTCCAGTTTGCCGAGGAAAGCGCGCTTAAGAACATCAGGATTAACCATCTCGTCGCGCATGACAAGCTGATTGTGAATCTCGCATATCTTTGTGCGGATAGTGTCAAGGTAGCGGTTCAGTTCTTGGTCTTTCTTGCTCTTGCCTTTGGACTGACCTTTTGACGAGTTCCAGTTTTCAGGCGACACATACCTATTGGTATATATCTCCGCACGTTGTCCGTTCATCGTGATGCGAAGCACGATAGGAATTTCGCCCTCCTTGTTAGGGCGGCCTTTCCTTGCCATGAAGTTCAAGGAAAAGTAGCTTTCGTTGGATAATTTCATTGTCTTGTGGCTTTAATGGTTACTTAAAGATACAAAATAATTTTCATTTTCTCAAATGCAAATCATTGAAAGACAAATGAAACATCGGGGGTTGAGGTGGCAAAAAGGGTACTTTCGCAGAAAAATACTGAAAAGCCACCTCAAATTGCCCCCTTTTTTAACACTTATAAACTGAAAATTTTTCGAGCAAACCGTGTCAAAAGCCGTGTAAAGCCATTGTGGTACACTTTTGGTACACGTTGTGGTACACCCAAAGTATGTGTACCACGAGCGTGGATACAGCCACCAGCAAAGGCCTCTGAGGTGGCAGTTTTCAAAGTACCACCTTATGTGCAAATCATTGAAAAATAACGAAATAAATTCCTAAGAGGTGGCAAAATCTGGTGGAAAATTTACTGCCACCTTTTTGCACACTGGATATTTCAATATTTTGCTGTGATTGGGGGATAGAGGCATAAAACAAAACCTCTGAAAATCGGTGATTTTCAGAGGTTTTCGTCGGTTTGATAAACCCTTTTGTGATCCGCCTGGGGCTCGAACCCAGGACCCCAACATTAAAAGTGTTGTGCTCTACCAGCTGAGCTAGCGAATCTCCGTTTTTTGTGCTTGAACGGGTTTCTCCGTTTTTGCGATGCAAAGGTAGTGACTTTTTTTGGACTGTGCAAATTTTGGAGCCAGTTTTTTAGCATATATTAGAAAATGGTCTTTGGAATGGCGTCTGGAGATGTTGGTTTGTGTGATTGAAAATATTGGGATGAGGAAATATGAAAAGCCTCCGGCTGCTGTATGGGGCAGTGCCGGAGGCTTGATGGGGTAGGGTGGTGTGATTATTTCACGAACACTTTGCTGACCTCGTTGCCCTGACGACGGATGTAGAGACCGTTGGCGGGGTTGTCAACGCGTACGCCCTGAAGGTTGAAATATTCTACGGGGGCGTTCTCGTTGGCTATCACATCGCTGATGCCGCTGACGGTGATGTCGCCGGTAAGTTTGCCGGAGATGACTACCTCTGACAGGCCAATCTGCTTGTTGTTGGCGAGATCGTATGAGTGGAATGTGACAGCAAATGTGCCATTGCCGGAGATGGGGAGGAGTGCCTCGTTGACAGTGCTGAACCAGTCGTTAGCTTCGTTGTTGCGGTTGGGGTGGAAGCCTTCCTGAATCATCTCGGTGGAACCTGCCCATGTGTAGTCGAGATTGTAGACACCGCCGTCGGTACCAATCACAGATCCTTTGTATGCGAAGGATGTGGGCTCGAAGGTATAACCCTCATTGGTGGTGAACTGGAAAGATACGGTGTGACCCTCAGTGGGCTCTTTCACCTTGTCAGAGGGCTGGAAAGTAGCGAATGGAACCTCGTTGATGCCGCGGGCCTGTTTCCAGATTATCTCAGAGCCGAGTACGGGCTCGCCTGCGGTGATGTATGTGGCCAGGCCGTCAGAAACGACGGGGGAGAGTGCATAGTCGTAGACGGTCTTCATTGTGGGGTTTCCGGCCTCGTCAAGGATGGGGTTTCCGGCCTCGTCTACAGCGGGCTCCTGATGTGAGGTAGCCATGGGCCAGGTGATTGTCATGTCCACTGTCTGCACATCAGCGGAAGCGTTTGCGGCCATAGCGGCCACTGCAAGAAGAGTAAAGATTTTCTTCATACGGTTGATTTAGGGTTATTGATTATGGTTTGTTTTTTGGATTGTCCACACATATCTTTGTGGCTAAATCCTCAGCAAAGGTAAACAATTATTTAACCCTGCACAAAGAGTTTAACATTATTTATACAATAATCATCGTTCTCAAACCATATTTGACCACCGATTGTTAAAGATATATGGCAACACCAGATCCCACATCATCACGTCACACATCGCTTCCGTCCTCGCCTGACGACTGGAGGCTATGGGAGCTTCCGCCTTCAATCTCCCTGTTTGCCATTGCGGGTGGAGTAGGGCTTGTGATGGGTGTGATTGCATGTCTTCTGAAGCATGCCGTGCACTGGGTCTCGCTGCTGTTGGTGAGTCATTTCCGCCCCGACAGTCCCAACTGGGCTTTGCTCGTGATTCCTGTAATAGGCATTATGCTTGTGGTCGCGTTCCAAAAGATAGTCGTACGCCGTAAGCTCGGGCATGGAGTCGACCAGATTGAGGATATGGTCAAGGATGGCAACTATGATGTGCCCACAGTTTTCTCGTGGGGACCCCTCGTCGCGGCACTTGTGACCCTTGGTTTCGGCGGCTCGGCTGGAGCAGAAGGTCCTATCGCGTCGTCAGGCTCGACAATCGGAAGTCTTGTGGCACGGCGGCTTGGATTGCCCCCGAGACTTGTGAGGATTCTCATAGGATGTGGGGCCGGAGCAGGTATCGCCGGTATATTCAAGGCGCCTATCGGAGGAATGATGTTCACTGTCGAGGTGATTGGAATGGAACTTGCCACGGTGCCTCTCGTGGCTCTGGTGATAGCCTGCCTGGTAAGTGGTATGACATGCTATGCCATGACCGGCTTCACGCTTGACGTCCCGCTGAAAGATGTACAGACGTTTGACCCGTCGATGAGCTGGTGGATAATAGTGCTCGGGATCTTCTGCGGCCTATATTCATTATATTATACATTTATAGGCACGTCCTTGCGTCAGTTGTTCAGGCGCATCCCGGATGTTTGGCTCAAGGGGTTATGCTCGGGTGGTATACTCGCGATATTGCTCTTCATCTTTCCGGCGCTGTATGGCGAGGGGTATGACACGATGGCGAACATAATCGACGGAGATATGGATGCCCTTATAAGGTATAGCCTGTTCAATCATTCGGGAGTCGCTCCCGATATCGGGCTTGCTGTCGCAGTATGTCTCGGCATTGCCCTGTTCAAGCCGATGGCGTGTGTGTCGACCAACAGCGGAGGCGGTGTGGCAGGTGATTTCGCGCCCACGCTCTTTGCGGGATGTATGGCCGGACTGTTCTTTGCAGGGTCGCTGAATGCATGGGCGGGGCTCGGACTCCCGGCCAATAACTTTGCTGTCAGCGCTATGGCTGCCGTTATGGCCGGGGTAATCCGAACCCCGCTCATGGCTATATTCATTGTCATCGAGATGACCGGCTATATCGGCATGACATTTCCTGTGATGCTTGCGGTCGGTTTCTCGTATGGGACGATGCTTTTAGGTCGTCATTTTCTCAAGCGTTAGCCGCATTTAGAGGTGCCGCACGATGTGCAGAGAAGACATCCCTCCTGATATATCAGTGTCTCCTGTCCGCAATGGGGGCATTTCTGGCCGCGTGCCGGAGTGCCTGAGGGCAGGTATTTCTTCAAGGCACGCTCGACACCCATCTTCCATGTGTTGATGCTCTGCGAGTCGAGCTCGAGGCCGTTGACCAGCTTTATTACCTGATCTATGGGCATCCCGTAGCGCAGGACGCCGGAGATGAGCTTGGCATAGTTCCAGTATTCGGGATTGAACTTGTCTGACAGTCCCTCGATTGTGGTCTTGTATCCGCGCTTGTTGATGAACTGGAAATCGTATCTCTTCGAACCGCTGGGGTCGACAGCCTTGATTATCTTGCCTTTTGTGACGGATTTGGGGCAGAAGATACCATCATCGTCATCGGCAAGACCGGTGAAGATCTCGTAGGGGCGTCCATCCTTGAGGCCGACGAACGCAATCCATTTCTCTTTGTTGTTCTGGAATCTCACCACATCCGCCTCAAGCTCTGTGGGGCGTACTATCACACGCGGTTTGTCATTCTGGGCCTGTGCGGCTTTCTCTTTTTTCTTCTTCTCGTCGTCTGCCGACACGAGGACGCCGGCGCGTGACCCGTCACGATAGATGGTGCATCCCTTGCACCCGGCTTTCCAAGCCTCGAGATACAGGCGGTTGACAAGCTCGACCGTGACGTCAGACGGAAGGTTGATTGTCACGGATATGGAGTGGTCCACCCATTTCTGTACGGCGCCTTGCATCCTCACCTTCTCAAGCCAGTCGATGTCGTTGGCTGTGGCCTTATAATAAGGAGAGCGTGCCACAAGCGCGTCAATCTCTTCCTGAGAGTAGTCATTGCGTGGCTCGATGCCCTGAACCTTCATCCATTCTACAAACTTGGGGTGATATACCACAAACTCCTCGAACTTGTCGCCCGACTCGTCCACAAAATCCACACGTGCATCGACGTCGTTGGCGTTGACCTTGCGGCGGCGTTTATAGACAGGCATGAACACAGGTTCGATGCCTGACGATGTGCGTGTCATCAGCGATGTCGAGCCGGTAGGGGCTATGGTCAGACAGGCTATGTTGCGGCGTCCATATTTCTCCATGTCCTCGACGAGGGCGGGTGCCTCCAGCCTCAGGCGGCTTATGAAGGGATTCTCCCTCTCTCTGTCGGCGTCATACACCTCGAATGCGCCACGCTCCCGGGCCATCTCTACGCTCGACCCGAATGCGGCGACTGCGAGCGCACGGTGCACACGTACGCTCATATCCGTGGCCTCGGGGGTGCCGTAGCG
>UMKE01059730.1_pt1 | contig 44294 bp, 64 predicted proteins | sample 1966231 | NCBI WGS metagenome assembly UMKE01 (sample SAMEA4836168, study PRJEB28245) | human gut metagenome | biome: gut microbiome; material: fecal sample | place: Denmark | collected 2008 | reverse complement strand
GTCGTTGGTTCGAGTCCAACAAGAGGAGCCAAAATACTTAAATGTAACAATTTAAGTATTTTTTTTGCTCTAATTAGTTATAACTTATAATTTTAAGTAAAAAAATTTGAATAAATTTAAAAAAAGTATTGCATAATAAAAAGTGATAGTATATAATACAAAAAGTGGTGATGATTACATGAAGGAAATACCTGTTCCCATACCGAACACAGAAGTCAAGCTTCAATGTGCTGAAAATATTTACGGGTTACCCTGTTGAGAAAATAGGTTGTTGCCATTATATATTCCTCTTTAGCTCAGTTGGTAGAGCGCTCGGCTGTTAACCGATAGGTCGTTGGTTCGAGTCCAACAAGAGGAGCCACAAGCACTAGAGCCAAGCGATATTCAAAATTCGCTTGGCTCACTTCTTTTTTGCATTTCCCGACTTTTTCCCGACTTGGTTTTGTATAAAATCGGCTTTTATACAATTAAATCATCAAGTAGGGATGCTGTTTTCGATTTGTCATCCGGAAATACAAAAATATAATATTTTTCTGTAATTTTAATTGAACTATGTCCTAATAGTGCTTTTACATCGTGTATGTTAGCACCACGTCGTATAAGTGTAGTCGCATATGTATCTCGAATACTATGTGGCTTTTTCTTTTCTAATTTTGCCCTTTTCAAAAATCGTTCCCAGGACCTGGAGAAGTTTTTCATATCAATAGGGTTACATGTTTCTGTTGTAAATAATAAAGAGTTATCATCAAATTTTAAATTGTTTTCTTTCCATTTTTTTTCTTGCTCTTTAAAATATAATTCTAAAGTATCAAAAAATGGAATAGGGAATGGAATATCACGGATACTAGATTTTGATTTAGGGCGTATTAATTTTGTTTCTCTATGCCAATTAATGTCATCATCATATATTTTTACCCTTTTTAATGTATTCCTAACTTTTACAATATATTTTGAAACAAATTTCTTTTTCATTCCTAATAATTCGCCTAAACGCAGTCCAGTAATAAGGTCCAACATTATAGCAACATTAAAGGTGTTATTTTCATTTATTTTGTATTTTAAATTATCAGTAATAATCTTTATTTCTTCATCAGAAAAAGCTTGTATATTTTCACCCTCGTCGGTTTCATCTTCAAATCCATCTGCATTACCAGGCAATCGTATATGAGATAAGGTGCAGGGATTATCTAATGTTATTTTTTCAGTAATGCACCAAGTAAAAAAGGACCTTAATGTTTTGTTTAAATCGAAAATTTTGTTAGTACTTACTTCTTTATGCTGAACTTTATTAGATTTTAAATCTATAATATCAATTCCATTTTTATATAAGTCATTATAATAATTCTGAAAAGGTTTAGAAACTGCATTTTGTATAAGAATATAACCAATTTCTCTATTTTTTATATAATTTCTATAATTACATTCATGTTTATCAAATGTTGCGGATTTTACATCTCGTGAATTTATAAGTACATTAAATAACCAATAATGCATACCTTGTTCGATAGTCATTTTTTCAGCTTTTACATTTATTCCATCTTTTAATTTCTGCATATATTCTTCGATTTTTCGGTCGCAGTCTTTTTCACCATCGCCATAAAATTCCTTTTTTTTAGGTTTTCCATTAATATCATATCCAATTGTTTTAGTCTTTCTAAAATATTGTATGCCATTTTTTGTATAGTTGTATTTCTTTGCCATTTTAGTTAATTCACCTCCTTTCAAATAAAAAAATAAAGGTATTTAATATATACCTTTATCTTTTGTAAAAACTATTTAAATAAATCTTTTAAAAATTTTAGCGGATCAAATGTAGTTTTATGATATATTTTATTTTGTAACGCTCTTTTGGGATTTTTTATATATCCAATTCCTTTTTTTCCATATAGTGGGTTAACAGCTTTTTTCATTTTTCTTTTTAGTTTTCCAGTTGTTCTGGCTTTTACTCTTTTCTTTATGTTTATTTTTCGTGGTCCAAATTTCATTTGTTAATCCTCCTTTTTTTCATTTTTTTCTTGTTTATCCAATAGTGCTTCCATTGTGTTCTCAATTATCATTTTGTTTGTGTTATCTAGCTTTTTGATACTTTTTATAAATTTAATATCTTCATCTGTTAAATCAAGTTTATTGTTTTTTATATTTGTTTTTCCAAGCATATAGTCTGTAGATACATCAAATATTTTTGCTAGGCGATCTAAAATTTCAACAGATGGCATATTATTGTTATTTTCATAATTAGCAATATTAGAACGAGAGCTATTAATTTTTATAGCCAATTCTTCTTGTGTCATTTTCTTATCTTGTCTGAGTTTTTTTAATATATCTCCAAAATTCATAAAAAGCACTCCTTTCTATATTAGTATAGCATTATTTTGTTAGTTTGACAAACATTTTTTTAAAAAATTTAAAAAAAGTATTGACAGACAAACAAACAAAATATATAATGTCAGTACAACAAACAAGGAAGGAGGAAAACAAGTGAGAAAGAAATTAATTGAAATTAGAAAAAAGAGAGGCTTCACTCAAACACAGATGGCAGAAAAGTTAAGTATTGCAAGAACTACATATACAGGATATGAGAATGGGAATTTTTCTCCATCTTTGGAAATAGCACTTGAGATAAAGAAAATTTTAAAGCATAGTAATGATGATATTTTTTTACAATAAAATGTCAGTACAACAAACAAAGAAAGGATGTTGAATAAATATGATACCAAAATACATAAGTGCAGAAGAATATGCACGACAATCTGGAATGGGAGCTGAAGAAGTAAAAAGGCAATGTAGGATTGGAGAGATACCCTGCAAAATGACAGAAAAGGGACACTATAAAATACCTATTTATGATGATGCAGTTCCGGTTGAAGAATACAACAAGTTAAAAGATGAAAACACAAAGCTAAAAACAATATTACAACAATTTAATACAACAATTAACACATTAGTTTGAAGGGAGGTGAGCAGATATGCAAGAGTTAAAGATAATTTTAGGAAATGCGATGATGTTATTCTTCTTTATAATTTTTATTGCAAATGTATTAATAACAGCATCAGATTTTACAAGAAAATACAAAAGCATGAAAAGAAAAGCAAGAAAATACGAAAGATTAGTTAAAATGGGAGGAAATTTATATGTTTAATTTAAGTGAATGTGCAAAAACAATAAAAAGACAAGGAGAGAAGATTATGGAACAAGATGAAAGAATTTTTGCAAAAACACAAGTAATAAAAGAGCTATGTGAAGAAAATTCAATTCTATATTTAGAGAACAAAGCTCTAGAAGAAGAAAATTCCGAATTGATTGAGGCAAAAGATATTGCAGAAAAAAGAAATGTTGAATATGCAAGAATAATAAAAAACATTGCCGATGAGTTAAATGTAAATCAGTACGACAGTGTAATTAATTTACAAAATAAAATAAAAAGCATGTTAACTATGTCGGGTAAACATTGCCGTTAACATACTACACAAATTACAAAAGTATTTTGTAATTAAATATTAACATAATTTTTATTAAAAATCAAGGAGGACTTTTTATGGAAGAAATAGAAGAACAAGAAAAAATTTTTTTAGGATATGAAATAGCCAAGATTAAAACAAGCAGAAATTTGATAGAAAATGTTAAAAATCTTTTAGTAGATGTAGATGATGTCGATGAAATTTATGACCAGCTAGCAGAAATAGAGGTTTCTTTGCTAGATGTAGAAGGCGAAAAAGAGCTAAAAATAGAAAGGTTGTGTGAATAATGGAAAATAATTTAGGACTTAAAAAGCCAGAATTTAATGAGGAGATAATAGCTAGAGTAAAAAATGTCGGTGAAATTGAAAGTAATATGAAAGAAGTAAAAACATATGTTGAAGAACTTAACGAATATTACAAAGATATTGAGTTTTCTGAAGAAGAATTAAATAGTGCAATAGAAGAAAAAGAAAAAGTAAATAAATTTAAAGATCAGGTTTCAAAATATAGAAAAAATATAGTTGCAGAATACAATAAACCAATAAAAGTATTTGAAGAAACTGCAAAAGAAACAGAAAAATTATTAAAAGATGCATACGATAATATTAATTGGCAAGTACAAGCTTATAGAGATAAGCAGAAAAAAGCAATTGAAGAAGAGATGAGGGCATATTTTGAAGAATGCAAGCAAAGTTTTAAAATCTTTTTTTTAGAATTTAAAGATATTAACCTAAATATTACTTTAAGTGCAAGCAAAAAATCTCTAAAAAAACAAATTAAAGATTTTATAGATAGAATAAATATTGATTTAGCAACAATAGCTTTACAAGAAAATGAAGAGGAACTTTTAGTTGAGTATAAGTTAAATGGTTACAAGTTAAACGAGGCAATAAAAACAGTTTCTAAAAGAGCAAAAGCAATAGAAATTGAAAAAAAAGCATTAGCTGAAAAGCAGGCAGAAGTTGAAAAGCAAAAGCAGAATGAGACTACAAACGAGATAGAAAGCACAAAATACGGGACAAAAAGTACAGAATATGGGACAGAAAGTACAGAAAAAAGGACAGAAAGTACAGAAAAAAGGACAGAAGATATATTACAAGCTCCTGAAGAAATGCAAAAAGAAGAAGTATTAATTTTAAAGTTTACTGTCAGAAGTACAAGAACAAAATTAAAAGAGCTAAAAAGATTTTTAGATAACGGAGGATATGATTATGAATAAACAAGATTTAATTAAAAATGAGGAAGAAAATATGGTTTCACTTGTAAATCAAGCAGGAGTTGAAATTGCAATTGAAAAGTTGGTAGCTAGAAATAATTCATTGTTACCAAAAAATATAGCTATTGATAGAATAAAAAATAGTGCAGGTTTTTATATTACAAACAGAGAAGACCTAATGAAATTAGATGGCAATGCAAAATTGCAAATGCTATATGGAGTACTAAAAGAAGCTATGGTTGGACTTGAAGCAGGGACAGATTTTGATATAGTACCTTTTAAAGGAAAGCCAGTAATAACTAGAAAAAAAGAAGGATGGTTCAAGATAATAGATATTATAAAACCAGCGGAAATAATGAGATTTACATCAAATGTAATCATTAAAGGCGATGATTATGTATTTGATCCAGTAAAAGAAGAATTAAAACACGTCAAAAAGGTAGATAGCAACAAATATGAAGATATTGAAGGAGCATATTGCTATATAAGATTTGCAAACGGTTTTGAAAAAACAATTTGCATGACTAAAACTGACATTGACGCTATAAAAAAAGTATCTCCAAGTGCAACTTCTCAATATAGTCCATGGCAGACAATGCCAGTTAAAATGGTAAAAACAAAAGTTGTTAAAGAAATGGCAAAAGAATTGTTTACATTGTTTAGTAGTAAAGTAAATTACATATTAGCACAAGCAATTAGTAATGATGAAACATCAATTGCACGAATAGATAGTAAAGGAAATATTCAAAACGATAATATGATCTATGCAAATGATTATACAATACAGGATGAAAATTTGAACAATAATCAAGATGAGATAATTAACGAATTAGATAATCAAGAGGAAAAAATAAAAGAAAATAAAGAAAAGGCAGTGTCGTTTGATGAATTATAAAATAATTGAGAGTTGCAGTAAAGGCAATGCAACAATAATTAGAGACATAATCTTGATAGATTGCGGAGTTCCTTTTAGGAAACTTGAAAATTATTATAAAAAATTAAAATTAGTATTATTAACACATATACATGCAGATCATTTCAATCAAAATACAATAAAAAGATTAGCACAAGAAAGACCAACATTAAGATTTGCATGTTGTGAATGGCTACTAACTCCACTTTTAAATTGTGGAGTTAGTAGAAAAAATATAGATATATTAAAAATTGGCAAGACATACAATTATAAGCTATTTAAGATAATACCTATAGAACTATACCATGATGTGCCACAATGCGGATATAGAGTGATTTTCGATAATTATAAAGTACTTTATATAACAGACACTAAAACAGTAGAAGGAATAATTGCAAAAAACTATGATTTATATCTACTTGAGGCAAATTATGAAGAAGATGAAATAGAAGAAAGAATAAAGATAAAACAAGAAAAAAATGAGTATTGTTACGAATATAGAGTAAAAGATACACATTTAAGTAAAGAGCAAGCAACAGAATTTTTATTAAATAATATGGGGGAAAATTCTCAATATGTGTTTATGCACATACACCAAATAAAACAACAAGATAAAACTAAATCAAATATGATTTAGGAAAGGAGATACAATGTGGCAAAAGAAAGTTTTATATTATATTTGGAACATCAAGCTGTTTTCAAAATGTTAACCGATGCACAAGCTGGGCAATTAATAAAAAACATTTTTGAATATGAAAAGACAGGACAAGTTCCTAAAATGGAACAAATGTTAAATGTAGCATTTATTCCAATTAAACAAGATTTAGATAAAAACAGGGCAAAATATGAAAAAGTAGTTGAAAGAAACAAAAAAAATATTGAAAAAAGATGGCAAAATAAATTACCAGACAATACCAAAAATACCACTGGTAAAAATGGTATACCAAATGATACCAAAAATACCACTGGTAAAAATGGTATACCAAATGATACCAAAAATACCGATAATGATTATGATAATGATTATGATTATGATAATGATATTAGTTGTAGTGATAATAATATATTAGGCGACAGTTGTGTTGACGGTCTAAAAAATATTATTAATTTTTACAACAACAACATAAACCCTATTACTCCATTCGCACTAGAAACTTTAAACGATTATGCTAAAGAAATGGAAACAGAACTTATTATTCTTGCTATGCAAAAAGCTGTAGATGCAAATGTAAGAAATATAAAATACATAAAGGCAATTTTAAATAGCTGGAGCAACAAGGGAATTAAAACAGTTGTAGAGGCTAAAGCAGAAGAAGAAATGTTTAATCAAAAAAAATCTGCAAAACCTGGCACTGCAAAAACAAATGAAGAAGTTCAACAGAGAACTTATTCAGATGATTTCTTTAACCAGTTTTATGCTAATGGAGGTGGTACTGAATGAACAAATATCACAACTGCAAAGTAATGGTTGATGGGATTAAATTTGATAGCAAAGCAGAAGCAAGAAGATATGTTGAATTAAAGATTATGGAAGACACCGGACATATTAAAGAGCTGAAACTACAACCAAAATTTGAATTACAGCCCAAATACAAAAACAATAAAGGAGAAACAATTAGGGCTATTACATATAAAGCAGATTTTAGCTATATAGAAACACATTCACGAAGTCGGAAAGCTAATTGTTGAAGATGTAAAAGGTGTAGAAACTAAAGAATTTAAGCTAAAAAGAAAAATGCTTGAATACAAGTTTCCTGATATAGATTTTAGAATTATTAAATAACAAAAGAGAAGGAGGAACTATGGAAGATATAAAAGTTAGAGATTATGTAAGGACTTTTAATGGAGAGATATTCAAAATAGTAGGAATGAAACGCAATAAAGGTCTAACAATGTATCTTACAGACAGCTATTGTCAATATAGCGATACTGTATTAATGCAATGTGCAAAAGCACACTCAAAGCACATTAAAGAGTTGATTGAAAAAGGAGACATAATTAAATTTAAAGTTAATAGTAGAACTACGCATTTAGGACAGGTAAAAGAATGGACCAATGCAACTACTAAAGATTTATACATAGGTGTAGATGGTTGGGGACTAGACCAGATTGAGATAGAGAAAATTTACACAAAAGAAGAATTTAGAATGATGGGATACGAGGTGGTTTAAATGAAAAATTGGATTTATATTTTAAAAATAGTACTAGCATTAACTATTATGGCTATTGGACTAGTTGGTATAGGCTGGTTTATTGGCAATTTAATTGCTATTCAAATGGAATGTGGAGGATAAGAGAGGAGTGATACATATGAAAACAGCCGACGAGATGTTTAGAAAATTAGGATATACAAAATTTACAAGTGAAACTGGCAGTATTCTATATATGAAAAATTTATTTATGATTACATTTATAATTGATAATAAAACATTTATTACTGAATACAAACAAGGAGATTATAATTTTCCAAAAATAAGACCTTTTGAAGTAGGAATTGAGGAACTACAAGCAATAAATAAGAAAGTAGAGGAATTAGGATGGATAAAATAAAAAAAACAGCTGATGAGATTAAAATAGAGTTAAAAGATATAGTAAAATTACAACATCTGTATATAGATATATTTACAGAAGAAGATGAAGATTACCCAGACAAGAGAGTTATAAGCAATAAAGAAAGAGCAGTACAAATAATATTAGACAAAATAACAGATAAAAGATTTAATCAAATTGAAATTTGGAAAGTAATACAACTTAAAAGTTGGGATACTACAGATAATACATATAGACAAATTTGCAATAGATTAAGAGAGTTAGGATACGAAATTATAAACTAGGAGATGGTTTTAATGAAAGAAAATGAAATGAAAATAGAAGGATATTTCATTGGAGAAGAAAAGAAATGCCCTGTGTGTAAAAGTAAAAAAATATCTATATTAGAAACATTTCAAGTTTGGCAAGAAAGAAAAATGGATGGTAAAAAAATATATAATAAAAATATAAGTTTGACACCATTTGGGAGAGTTTTTCATTCATATAAATGCAGAAAATGTGGATGGGAAAGTATCAATTTTGATGAGTAAAGGAGGTCACTATGCAGAAAGATAGTATAGAAGAAGATATAGCAATAGCAAAAAAATTGATAACAACAAAATTTAATAATGATTATTCAGTTGACAATAAAGACAAAGAAGCAATAGAACATATTTTAACAGACTATAAAAGAGTATTAAAAGAAAATGAAGAGTTAAAAAACAACACAAGAAAAAATGAGCAAAATTCTTTAGAATTTGATGTTGATGGCGACTGGGCTGAATTGAAGAAAATATTAAATAAATCAAGAAAAACAAATGAATATATAATGTACAAGGGCGAAAAATGGATAAAAGAAAAGTATTGTATTCCAATTCAAAAAGTGAAAGATATAATAAAAGAATTAAATATTGACATAGAAAGAAACAAAAGAAGAAAAATACAACATAATGAAGACGGAAGTTTGCAAATGGAAATGATAGTATATAATCCAGAGATGATAAAAATGAGATTATTAAAATTATTAGAAAGTGGAGGGAACAAATGATAAAAATAATAAAAAAGGGTAGGATTTCACGAGAGGTTGAAAGAATAAAAAAATGCCATAAATGTAAAACTATTTTTTCGTATCAAAAATCTGACAGAGAAATTTATGGATTTTCTCCTGATGATTGGTACTATGTGGTTAAATGCCCTTTATGTGGAAACGGAGCTGTAACCCATATTTGGGATAAAAAGAAAAAAATCGATGAAGGGAAAAAAATAACATATAGAACTAACCAAGATAATAGATATGAGAATTTGCATACAGCATTATTTAAAAACGGCAAAAAGGAAGTTTTATCAGAATCTGTTAAGCCAGGATTTAAAACTTTAAAAATCGAAAGTGATGGTTTTATAACAAAAGTATATATAAATAATATTGAACAAAAATATATTAAAAATTTGCTAATATTTCAAAACGCAGGAGAACTTATGGATATATACTTAAATTCAAATGAGGAGGTAAAAAGCAATGAAATATATGATAATTAATACTTTTTTTGGGTGGCTTTGCAAAGCTCCGTTGTTATACTCATCAACGGATTGGATTATGGCAACATGTGAGTTAATATTAGTATACATTGCTATTAGTACATACAAGCACAGAAAAGGTTATAGATACTTTATTAATTTTGTCCATGGTCAAAATAGTGAATTTGGAATAGGATATGTTACATTTTACAAGAAAATCAAAACTGATAAAGACATTAAAGAACTTGAAAAACAGCTAGAAGAAAATAACAACAAAAAAGTTAAAATAATAAATTTCGTAAAAGTTTAAAAACAAACACGAATAGTACATAGGAGGTACATATGAAAAAGGAATTTTTGGATAATATTGAAAACCTTGAAAATGAAATTAAGGGATTAAAAAGAAGGTTAAAAAAAATAGAAGAGAAAGAATATAGAGTTGTAGGAGACAGTGTACAAGGTAGCAGTAAATATGCTCCATATACCAAACATAGTATTACAATTGTCGGGGTTGAAATACCCCGAAATTCAAATTTAAAGTATAAATATAAAAAAATGATAAAAGACAAGTGCTATAAATTAGAAAAGCTAAAATTGCAATTAGAATACGAATTAAACTATGTTAAGGATTCCACTATTAGAGATATTATAAGATACAAATATAACGACAATTTAAGTTGGGTACAAATAATGTTTAAAATGAATTACAATAACGAGGATACTGCAAGAAAAAAATTAGAAAGATTTTTGAAAAAAAAATAAATTTGTCCGTTTTGTCCGGTTAAAAGATGTTAAAATGCTATTAGTGAATAGTTTGAGTGTTCGCTTACTTTGATTTAGTAGGCTTGCCCAGGAACACTCTTATGTACGAATATACTTCGTGTTAGAAATACCCTTATTTTTTGTTAGATAAAAAGAACAGAATTATAGTTAATCTGTTCTTTTTTGTTGTGTAAAAGGAAGGTGGAAAAATGAATACAGAGGAATTATTTGAACTATATAAAAAATATGTTTGTGTTAATTGTGCAAACAAGAACAGAGATGTTTTAGAAAGGATGTTGAAAATAATGAATATAGTTTACAAAAAAAGAACGGAACTAATTCCATACGAAAAGAATCCGAGAAAGAACGAAGAAGCGGCAAGGTATGTCGCTAAATCAATAAATGATTTTGGTTTTTTAGTACCGATATTGATTACAAAAGATAATGTTGTTGTGGCTGGACATACAAGATTAAAAGCAGCAGAAATAAACAATATAGATGAAGTACCTTGTATTATTGCAGATGGTTTATCTAAAGAAAAAATAAATGCGTTTAGACTGATTGATAATAAATCAAGTGAAATTGCCGAATGGGATAACGATTTATTAAAGGCAGAAGTACAGGATCTATTAGACTCAATTCCAGATTTAGAAGAATACAATTTTAATATTGATGATTTTACTAATGATGATGTTTTTGAGGATATAAACGACAATGGCTACGCAGAAACTACAAGATTTGAACATAAGTTAAAAATAGACAGACAAGAAATTGTAATCACTGAGGAAGAATACAAGAAAATAATTGATTTATTCAATAAATACGTTAATGAGAATGGTGTTTCATTCGGATTTGTTAATTATTTGGTAGGTGGTTTCGATGATTGAGTATGCTGATATTGATACTATAAAACCGGCACCATATAACCCTAGGAGAATTGAAGAGCAACAGATTGAACAATTAAAAAGCTCATTCAATGATATAGGCTTTATATTGCCGGTACTTGTAAACAGAAAGAACAATGTTATTATTGCAGGCCACCAGAGAACAAAAACAGCAAAATTATGCGGAATAACTAAAATACCAGTTATGTATGTTGATAAAATTGTATTAGGCGATGAAATAAAATTTAACCAGCTACACAATGGAATTGATAAGACATTAAATAATTCGCAAACTTTATTAAAAGATTATAAAAAGCAAGAATTTATCGAGATAGATAATGCTGATTTTACAAACGAAAATGCTTTTGCAACTATTGTAAATGAGATATGCAAACTATTGCTAAAATACGGCAATGCTCTAAGCTGTGTTATATGTAAAAATAAAGTTATTTATGGATGTGAGTATGTCAAAGCTTGTAAAATGTTAAATTTGAAAGTAAATTCCTACATATTGCCAGATGACAAGTTTGAAAAGGTAGTTTATTACTTAAATCTACAATATGGGAAGTATTACTATGGCGATATTGAGAGAAAAACCTATGTTCAAGGTCTTGCTCAATTAAATCGTAGTGTAGAAAAGCGAGAAGACATTAAGCAAAATAAAAGCACATTATACACATACCTGGTATTGCCATATCTGGAGCAAAGAAAAGAGGATAGTTCTATCCTTGATTTTGGATGTGGTAAAGGAGCTTATATTAACTCACTTGCAAAGAAATATAAATATGCTCTAGGTTTAGAATTTTACAACAACAATGGTAAGGCCATAAACATTAGCAAGGGTAATAAACAAATCGATAATTTAATCAAGTACATAGACCAAAATAAGTATTTTGACGTTGTTGTATGCGATAGTGTACTCAATAGTGTAGATAGTTTAGAAGCGGAAGAAAGTGTAATAACGTGCTTAAATTTATTTACTAATGATAGATTGTTTATTTCTGGGAGAACAACAGAGGGATGCAAAATATGGGAGTCTAAGAACGGAAATGCAATAAAAAACAGATTAACTTTTTTAGATGATCATAATTTCACATCTACATATAGAGAAGGTCAATGGTACTTTCAACATTTTCATAATAAAGATGAAATGATAAAAGAGCTACAAGAAAATGGTTTTGATGTGATAAATGTATGTTGGAATAAATATGGTACTACATTTCAAATTGAGGCTAAAAAGGTAAAACAATTAAGCAATGAGCAATATATAAAAGCTCTAGATTTTGAATTTAACCTACCATTACCAAATAACAAAACATACAACAGAAATTTAGATATAAAAAAGGTTTTGAAATTGAGTTAGAAACGAGGTGGTGGTAAAATGTGACAGAAAATGAAGAGCAAAAAATAAAAAAGGATTATAAAAAAGGTCTTAAATATAAAGAAATATGTGATAAATATAGCATCACCCAAAATCAGTTAAAAACTATAATACGCAAATATAAGTTAACCAGAACAAAAAGCAATGCACAAAAAGGCAACCAAAATGCAAAAGGCAATAAAGGTGGACATGCTCCACCCAAAAACAAAAATGCGGTAACAACAGGCGAATATGAAAATTTTCTCAATGATGTGTTGGAAGAAGATGAAAAAAACATACTGAATTCTTCTGAAATTAAAAGAGAAAAGGATTTATTGCTTGATGAATATAAAGTGTTACATATAAGAGAAAAACGAATGCTAAAACGAATTAAAAGGCTTGCAGATGGAAAAGAAATGACTGTTAAATCTATTAGGGATACTAACAAAAAACATTACGCAACTACAACGGACAGAGAAATTGTAACAGAATTAGAGGCAAGAGATGAGCTTATACAAAGAATTGAAGAAGGTATAACAAGAGTACAAGAAGCAAAAAGAAGATGTATTGAAACAATAAACAAATTAATTATTCAAGACGATGAAGATGAAGAAATTGACAATTCATTTATCAACGCTTTGAGTGGAAAAGTTGAGGACATTTGGAATGAAGAAGAATAATAAAGCAAATTTTAAATGGAAACCTTTTTCAAGAAAACAGTTAAAAATTATGACTTGGTGGAACAAAAATTCTCCTGTAAAAGACTATGATGGAATTATAGCTGATGGTGCTGTAAGAAGTGGTAAAACAATTGCGATGGCGCCTAGTTTCATAATGTGGGCAATGGAGAATTTTGATGATTGTGATTTTGCTATATGTGGAAAAACGATAGGGTCTCTTAATAGAAATGTTATTAACACACTAAAAAAACAACTGCATTCGTTAAAATATAGATATGAACATAAAAGAAGTGATAATGTATTAATAGTTAGTAAAAACGGAAAAACTAACTATTTTTATTTATTTGGTGGAAAAGATGAAAGTTCACAGGATTTAATACAGCGGAATGACATTAGCAGGAATATTTTTTGATGAAGTTGTACTAATGCCAGAGTCATTTGTTACACAAGGCTTGGCAAGATTAAGCGTTGAAGGCTCAAAATTCTGGTTTAATTGTAATCCAGATAATCCAAATCACTGGTTTAAACTTGAATTTGTAGACAAGATTGAAGAAAAGCATATATTATATCTACATTTCACTCAAGATGACAATTTAACCTTATCAGAGAAGAAAAAAGAACAATATATCAGAATGTTTAAAGGTGTTTTCTACAAGAGAAATATTTTAGGTTTATGGGTTGCTGCGGAAGGTCTTATATTTCAACAAATTTCCGATAATGCGGATAGATTTATTACAGATGAAGTCCAAATGAATTCTATTATCTCGATTGGAATTGATTGGGGTGGTAATGGGTCTGCACACAGCATAACAGCTACTAAAATTAGAAGAGATTTTAAAGGTGTACAATGTATTAAATCCGATAAAATGCCTGCAAAGGGAACAGGCACAAGAGAAGTTTTTAGATGGATAATAAATTTTATAAAAGAGATACAGAATAAGTTTGGGACTGTGTCTTTTATTTTTGCCGATTGTGCTGAAAAAGTATTAAACAATTCTCTGAATGGAGAACTACAATTAAACGGAATAGACCTTATAGTACAAGACAGCATTAAGACAGCAATAAAAGACCGAATTGAGTTAATTAATAGAATTTTAAATTTGGATAAATTAACATTTATAAAAAATGCAACAAAAACAGTTATAGTGGCACTTCAAACAGCACTGTACGATGAAAAAGCAAAAGATGACAGATGGATAGATGATGGAAAAACATCAGATATAGATAGTTTGGATAGTTTTGTGTATTCATTTGAGTATTGGTTTGAAGAATTATCTTATTATATAGGAGAGGTAGCATAAATGGACAATAGTATTATTTTAAATCATTTACGAAATGAAGGTTATGGAACAGTTTCGACAGAATATTATAATTTTATACAGGTATGGGAAAATTGGTGGAAAAATCAAGTAAAATTTCATAATTATCATGATTCAACTGGAAAAGAGCGAAAAATGTATACTTTAGGAATGGCAAAAAGACTTGCTGAAGATTGGTCAAGTATATTATTTAGTGAGAAAGATGAAATTAAAACAAAATGTAATGCAGAACTTCAAACAAAAGCGAATAATAAGTTCCTTGAACTGCAATTGGAAAATATGAAATTATATGAGGATTTACCTGAAACACTTGAAAAAGGAATGGCAATGGGAACAGCGGGGGCAGTTTTAAGAATAAAATATGCGGAGGTAACAAAAGGTGCAAATATTAAAGCTAATGAAAGAACAAAATTGGATATTATATATTTGTCAGCCAAACAAATTATACCACTTAAGGTTGAACATGGAAGGATTATTGATGTTGCTTTTGCAAGTGAGAATATAGTTGGGGATAAGGTAGAATATTATATAGAAATTCACAGGTTAATCTGGGATAACAAGAGAAAGAAAGAAAAATATATAATAACTAATACATATTTAGATGAAAATGGAAAAGAAATTCAAAAAAATGGTATTGCAAAAGGTTTTACAGTAAATTCAAATATTCCATTGTTTGCAATATTTAAACCTGCAATTGCTAATCCATTAGAAATAGATTACAAAACAAATGGAATGGGGTATTCAGTGTATGGTAATGCAATAGACCAACTACAATCAACGGATATTACTTTCAATAATTTTGTTATGGATTTTTATTTAGGTGGAAAAAAAGTATTTTATAATAAAAAAATAGTGCAAACGCAAAGCAAAACTATAAGTCAACAAGATGGCACAGTAATTGAAAAAGAAGTACAGCAATATCCAGATGATATCATGAGACAGCAATGGGTTACATATGGAGACCAACAAAAAAGCTTAAAGGATGATCCAGCTGTGACAGAATACAACCCAGAATTAAGAGTAACCGAAGATAAGGAAGGCATTCAATTTGCTCTGGATTTGTTATCGTTTAAAGCGGGGTTGGGAGCTAAATACTATAAATTTGACAATGGTAGTGTTGTAACGGCAACACAATATGTAGGAGATAAGCAAGATTTAGTTGAGAATGCAAATAAACACAGAAAGAATGTTAATACATTTGTAAAGGATATATGTAAAGGAATTTTACTTTTGGGTAGAATATTGTTTCATAAAAATGTAACTGAAGATTGCAATATAGAAGTAGTTGATAAAGATGGATTTATGGTTGATACAGAAACCGCTAAAGCTGAATTTAGGCAAGATATTGCACAAGGAATACGACAGGCTTGGGAATATAGAGTTAAGTTCCTTGGAGAAGATGAGGAAACTGCAAAAGCCAGGGTAAATGGAGAAGAGATTGGGAATATAGAAGAAATTAAAAAAGATGATAAAAAGACAAATGAGAATAAAGAACAGCAAAAAAAAGAAGAAGAGGAATAATATATGTTAACACCTGAATATTTAAATATGATTGAATTTAATGATGTTGTAGATATATATACTAAACTAAATATTAATATTACAGCAGATATTATTCGCAGAGTTTCTGCAATGGGTAATATCAGCTCAGCTACAAAGAATCAGATAAAAATATTAGTGCAGACAAACGGTAAAGAAATATTTGAAAAAACATTAATGGAAACATCTATGCTAACAGCAGATAGAAAAAAAGCATTAAAAGAGCTATTTGAAGATGTTGCAAAAAATGATATACAAGTATACAAAGAATTATATAAATATAGAAATAAACCATTCAAATTATCAAACACGCAATATCAAATATTAAATGCAGGTTTAAAGCAAACAGATAGAATATTAAAAAACTTTACAAATACAATTGCTTTTAGGAGCAAACAAACCTATGTGGATATTGTCGATGAAGCTTATACAAAAGTAATAAGTGGGGCTTTTGATTATGCAACAGCTATTAATCAGGCGGTACAAAAATTGGCAGATAAAGGAGTTACACTTAAAGATAGTGCTGGAAGAAATGTACAATTAGAAGTTGCAGTCAGAAGAAATGTTATGTCAGGAATAGAACAAACGACTGGTAGTATGAATGAATCTATTGAAGATGATTTAGGGTGTGATGGTTACGAAGTGCCAGCACACTTCGGAGCTAGACCTACTCATGCAGAAGCACAAGGAAAACAATATGCTAAAAATCATAATTCTAAAATAAGCAAAAAGTATCCTCTTTGGTCAACCGTCTCTGACTTGTGGGAGGAATATGGATGTCGTCACAAAGGAGCAACACATGGTATTATTCTAGGAATATCAAAACCACAATATACAGAAAAAGAACTAGAAGAGATGAAAAATGCTAAAGTCATTTTAAATAGCGAATCAGTTCCGCTATATGAGGCAACACAAAAACAGAGAGCATTGGAAAATAAAATTAGACATCAAAAAAGGACAGTGCAAATATTAGAAAAATCCGGACAAGATGTAAAAAAAGCAAAAGCAAATTTAGCACAAACTCAAAAAGAACTTACAGCATTTTGTAAAGAAACTAGACTTGAAAAAGATTATTCAAGGACAAGAACAGCAAAGTAAATAAAATTAGTGCCAACCAAAAGCGACCGTTGGTTAAATGGAGTCGCATACACCAGCTAATGCAAACAAAGAAAAAGCCTAGTCGACGGGCTTCTTTTTTATGCCTTTTTTTGATTAGGCAATAAAGAAATTAAAGTGTTGGGCATACGACGTTAAAAATAGCAAATATTATCAAATTCAAGGGAAGAAAAACCCGTAGAAAATCGTAGGAGGAGAAAATATGAAAAGAGGTTTTTTAGAGAATTTATTAAATGTAATTGAGGACGAAAGTACTAGAAAAAGCATAATCAATAGTATTTTAGATGAAAATGGTAATGATTTAAATGCAGAAAAGGCAAAAACTGAATCTGTCAAGAATGATTTAAAAGTAAAAGAAAGTTTAATAAATGAATTAAATGAAAAAATCAAAGCAAATGATGACTTTGATATAGACAAGATAAAAGAAGAAGAGTTTAACAGAGGAAAAGAAGAAGGCTCAAAGGAATTTGATGAATTCAAAAAAACAAATGCACTAAAAAACAGCATTAAAGGAGCAAAGGATGTTGATTATGTTATTAGCAAATTAGATATTGACAAACTTGAGTTTGAAAAAAACGAACAAGGTGATTATTTAGTTAGTGGAGTTGAGGATCAATTAAAAGATATACGACAAAAACACTCTTTTGTGTTCGATGATGTTGATAATGTGCAAGATGAGCCACAAGAAATAAGTTTGGGTGGATACCATAGTAATCCATCTGCAACTGATGGCTTATCAATATTAGAAGAAGCTATGGGAATAAAAAAAGATAAATAGTAAAGGAGAGAATTATTATGCCAAATACAATAGAATTATTTAAAAAACACGCACCAGAGTTATTAGATAAAATTTATAAAGCAGAATCAACAACAAGTGATTTTGATATTAATGGAGCATTAGTACAAGCTGGGAAAAATGCAAATGAGATAATAGTACCAGTATTAGATATGGATGGACTAGGAGATTATGACAGAAATAGCGGATATATTGATGGAGATGTTTCTTTAACAAATGAAACAAAGAAATTCAATTATGAAAGAGGAAGAAAATTAAAAACTGATACAATTGATAATGAAGAAACTGGAGGAATTATATTATCAAATTTATCTGCTGAATTTTTAAGAACAAAAGTTATTCCAGAAGTTGATGCCGTTAGATATTCTACATATGCAGCAATACCTGGTATTTCTAAAGTACCTACAGGAATAACATATACAACAGGAGAAGAAGTATACAAGGCAATTTCAACAGCTTATGATGAAATGACAAACGATGAAGTTCCAGAAGAGAATAGATATTTAAGGATTACATCTACATTGCTTGGAATGATTAGGGATATGGATACATACAAATCAAAAGAAATATTATCCAAATTTGCAGGAATTAAAGTGGTTCCACAAGCTCGTTTCCAAACTGTAATTGAACTATTAAGTGGCAAAGATAGTGATGGAGAAAGAAAAGGCGGATTCAAGAAAGGTACTGGGGCAAAGGATATAAACTTTATGATTATACATAAACCAGCTTTATTACAATATACAAAACACAACAAAATGAAACTATTTACACCAGACCAAGACCAAGATGGAGATAACTATAAATGGTTATATAGATTATATGGTTTAAATGAATATTATAAAAATAAAGTAGCAGGTATTTATTTATCACATAAATAGAGAGGGGGAAAAATTTATATGTCAAAATTAATAGGAGTAGGTCACTCTTTTAATTCAGATGAAGAAGCAAGAGTAAAAGAGCTAAAAGAAGAAATAGAAAAATTAAAACAAGAAACAAGTAATACTGAAAGTATTGTTAAAGAAAATAAAAAGCTAAAAGAAGAAATAAAAGTTTTAAAGGCAAATGTTGAAAAGCTAAAAGCAACAACTGAAAATGAGAATGGCAAACAAGAAAATAAATAGTAGGTGATTATATGGTATATGTAGACTATACATACTATAAAAATAATTTTTTTGGAAAGTTAGAAGAAAATAAATTTGATGAATTAGTAATAAAAGCTAGTAGAGAAATTGATAAAAATGTTAATGCTGTTATTACAGAACAAGTAGTAAATCAATTAAAGATTGAGGCACAAGATAGATTGAAATATACTACTTGTGTTCTTATTGATTTAATAAATAGAAAACAAGAAAGTGATAACAGAAAAATAACAGGTTATTCTATAGATGGTGTAAATAAAACTTTTAAAGATATATCTGTAGATGAATATAATAATTTAACAAGAGATGTGTTTAGTTCCTTGCCACATGAACTTACTTGTTATCTGTAGGAGGAAAATATGTCCGAGTTTCCAACACAAAAGATTACAATATATCACAAAGAGCAAACAGAATATAAAAGATATGTAGTAACAGCAAGTATTAGACATACATATATTCTTAATCATAACAAAAATGGAAATACATCTATTGATAGTGTTTTAATAAGAATTTTTGATATAGATAATGTTGATGTTGAATATTTAATTGCAAAAGGAGATATTGTAGTAGATTGTGAGGTCAAAGATATTATTAACGGAAATACACCCCAAGCACAATTAGAAAAAATATATGGAAAAGAAAGTGTTTTTAAAGTAAATTCTGCTGAATATTTTAAATTCGATGATGAAGATATAAAAGACCTTTTCCACATGAAAGTTGGTTGTGTTTAATGGGTTGGCAAGCAAAACTAAAAACAGCAAGGCAGATATACAATGAGCTAGGATTAGAAGAAAAGGGAAGTGTTCAAAAGTATATTGACAAGAGGGTTGTAGAAAATTTACAACCCTATGTTTCTTTTAAAAGCGGAGCACAAGAAAAATCTATAGTTTTAGGATCCGTATTAGGTAGCGGAAGAGTGATAATAAATGTTCCATATGCACAATTTCAAGCAGGTGGAAAGGTAATGATTGGTACAGAAAGTCATAGCTCATGGGCAAGATACGGCGAAAAAAAAGTGGTAACTGCTAAAAATTTAAAATATCACGGTGGTGGCAAAAGGGGAGCACATCCGTTTGAAAGAATGAAAGCAGACAAAAAAAATGCCATTCTCGATGAAGTAACAAAACATGCAAGGAGGTTATCAAAGTAATGGATAAAATAACAAGTGCAATTAATAAATGGCTTTTGCAATATGAGCAGATTAAAGAAATTGCTGAAATAGTACATTCAGAAGAATTGCCAGACTGTGTTGATACATTGGCACTACAACGAACAGGAGTAGAAAATTTACCACTTAAATATATTTCTCAAAAAGGTTGGTATAGACAATACCAATATATTTTATTACTAAAAAAATACAGTGAAGATGATTCGCAGAGAACAGAAAACCTTGATTGGTTAGATGATTTAAGCGATTGGATAGATAAACAAAATATTTTAAGAAATTTTCCAAAAATAGAAACTAAAAAAGTAAAGAAAGTGAGCTGTGCAAATGCAATAACTTATGAAACAAGCGAAGATGGTAGTGTAAGTGCATATTATATCCAGCTCTATTTTAATATAGAAGGAGGAATTTAGTTATGGCAGAAAATACAAAAGGTGCAAATCAAGCAGCATCAAATGCGGTAAGCGAGGCTGTTGCTGAATTAACAGATATAATGTCTTATGATGAAGCACGCTATTTAGGTGTTGGAAAGTTAGAAAGTACACAAATTGAATTGATGAATATAGGAATAACAAAATTAGATGAAAGTACAAATCCAACAGAAAAATCTGTACAATATATAGGACAAAAGTCAAAATCTAACAAAGTTACGGGTTATGATAACCAATTCAGCATAGAAAGTGATTTGATAAAAAATGAAAAAGTGGTTGAAGATATATACGATGTTCTATACTATAGAAAAACAGGTGTAGAAGCACAAAGATATTTATATTTAGTAGATTTATGGAAACCAGTAGAAGAAAAAACAGGAGTATACAAAGCAAGAAAATTAAAAGTTTCCATAGTACTATCTAGTAAAGCATCTACGCCAGGGGAAACAATAACATTTAGTGGAGATTTGAAAGGCATTGGCGATTTTGAATATGGAACATTTGACATATCAACAAAGACTTTTACAGCAAGTGCAAATAATTAAAAAGATTAATAAGGTAATTTAACATTTTATAATATTAATTGATTTTATATAAGAAAGAAGAGGAAATGTTTATGAATAATGAGAAAAAATATAGTTTAGATTATAATGATATTGATAAGAAATATGAAGTTGAGATTTTAGGATTAGTGTTTAATTTGAATATAGGAGAAATAGAGAAAGCTAGAGAAAACAAGGATAATTTAAGTATAGATGGACAAATTGAAAGAATTATAGGAGAAAAAAGTATAGAAAAAATAAATAATAAAATGAAAGCAGATGGGCATAATGAATTAACTGCAAATGGCAAAACTGTAATATTAGGATTTCTAATTGAAACATATATGAAGGTGTTAAGTAACAACATGACTAATCGTGTTACATCTGCAATAGGAAATATTCAGCAAGATATAGATAATAATATTAATAGAGCAGGAAGAAGAGGATTCAATAATCAATATAACAATAGAAATATTTATAAGTATAATAATAGAAATAATTATAGGAGATATTAATATTATGAATATGTTTAAAAGTCTGCCTTATTTTGTAATCTTACAAGGGAAAAAATATAAAATAAATGTAGACTTTAGAGTAATGATTGAATTTGAAAAAATAATAATGGATAAAATGATAAAAAAAGATGAGAAAATAAAATTGATTCTGCAAAAGTTTTATCCATTTTTTTCTGTCGAAAGCAATTATAACCTTTTATTAAATAATATTGATTTATATAAAGAGGCAAGTGATAAGTTAATTTGGTTTTATAGATGTGGAGGAAAAGAAAATTATCACAAAAGTGTAACTGGCATAAGTAAAGCAAAAACAACAGAAATATATGACTATGATATAGATGATGAATATATTTGGGGAGCTTTTTGGGATAGAGGAATTGATTTAACAGCAGATAGACTGCATTGGTGGAAATTTAAAGCACTATGGAATACAATGCCAGAAACAGCACAATTTGAAAAAATAAAAAATTATAGAGCATATTCTGGCAAAGATGAACAATTAACTAATCTTAAAGAGTATTGGACTTTACCTGTTTCAACGGAAGAACAGGAACGACAGGATAAATTATATGAATTATTAAAATAAAATTTGACACTTGTATAAAAAATACAAGTGTCTTTTTTTCTATTGTCTACCTTGGAAAGGACAATAAAAATGGCAATAGCAGGAAGTTTAACATATGATACTAATTTGGATACAAAGGGGCTAGACAAAGGATTAAAGGATGTAGATAAAAAGACAAGTGCTTTAGAAAAGACAGCATCTGTAGTTGGAAACGGAATAAAAAGAGCATTTGAAATAGGAACAGTTGCTGTCGGAGCAACTGCAACGGCTTTAGTTGGATTAGGAACAGCATCAACAAAAGCATATGCAGATTTGGAGCAAAATATTGGAGGAGTAGAAACTTTATTCAAATCAAGTTCACAAACAGTTATCGATAATGCAAATAATGCATATAAAACAGCTGGAATGTCTGCTAATCAATATATGGAAACTGTTACATCATTTTCAGCGAGTTTGTTGCAAGGATTAAATGGAGATACCGCTAAAGCTGCCAAGATAGCAGATACTGCAATAATAGATATGTCTGATAATGCAAATAAAATGGGAACAGACATGTCTTTAATACAAAATGCATATCAAGGTTTTGCTAAACAGAATTACACAATGTTAGATAACCTGAAACTTGGTTATGGTGGTACACAAGCAGAGATGGCAAGACTTATAAATGATAGTGGTGTGCTAGGAAATACCATGAAAGTAACTGCTAATAATGTAAATCAAGTATCTTTCGACAAAATGATTGAAGCAATACATGTTGTTCAAACGCGTATGGATATTACTGGTACAACAGCCAAAGAGGCAGCTACAACAATATCTGGTTCAATCAATTCGATGAAAGCATCTTGGGAAAATTTCTTAAGTGGAGACTTTGACATTGGAAAGTTACTTGAAACAACGAATACCGCAATGAATAATATTATAAATGCATCATCAACATTGATTTATGATATGGTAGAGAGTATTAGCGAGTGGATTCCATATATAATAGAAACAGTAAATAATATTATAAATAAAGTTGTCGGAATTTTAATGGATAATTTACCAAATTTTTTAGAGTGCATTACTGAAATTTTACAAGAAATTTTGCAAGCGTTAATTGATATTGCTCCACAACTTTTAGAATGCATAATGCAGGTAATAATACAATTAGTGCAGTTTATTTTATCTAATTTGCCACAGATAGTTGAAATTATTATGCAACTGCTAACACAAATTATACAAGCTGTAGCTGATTTTGCACCTCAACTAATATCAATGTTGCCTACAATTATACAAGGAATAATAGATGGAATTCTAAATAACTTAGGACCATTGCTTGAAGCGGGAATGCAATTACTTATGGCTTTGGCAGAGGGAATATTAGGTGCAATTCCGCAACTAATATCAATGTTGCCACAAATAATTGAGACAATATTAAATACAATACTAGATGCTTTACCACAAGTATTAGAAATGGGAATAGAAATATTATTGGCTCTGGTAGAGCGGTTTAATACAAGCTATACCTCAATTGGTAGCAATATTACCAGAGATTATTAATACTATAATATTAACAATTCTTGAACATCTTCCAGATTTAATTAATGCGGGTATTGAGATTATAATTTCACTAATAGAAGGACTAATTCAAGGGATTCCGCAACTAATAATGATGTTGCCACAAATAATAATACAAATAGTCACCGCTTTAATTCAAAATTTCCCACTAATAATACAAGCAATAATTAATTTGTTTATAGAATTAGTAACACATTTAGGAGAATTTGGAGTACAAATTATACAATGGATTGCTACTAATCTCCCAATATTTATTCAAAATGTAATAACATTTCTTACAGAGTTACCAGGGAAAGTCTGGGATTGGTTATTACAAGTTATAGAGAAATTAGTGCAGTGGATTGTTGAAATGAATATAAAAGCAATTCAAATGGGTGTGCAATTTATTCAGAATATTGGAAACTTTTTCAGACAATTACCAGAAAATGTGATGAACTGGTTAAAGCAAACAATAGCTAAAGTTATTTCTTTTGGTGTTGAGATGAACTTAAAATCAAGAGAAGCAGCACAAAATTTTCTAAACAATTTAATAAATGGCTTAAAAGAATTACCAGGTAAAATGTTAAATATGGGAAAAAATATCGTAGAAGGTTTGTGGAATGGTATTAAAAATGCTTTGGGCTGGATAAAGCAAAAAGTTGGAGAATTTGCAAAGGCGATTTTAGATGGAATGAAAAACGCATTAGGTATACATAGTCCATCTACATTATTTAGAGATGAAATTGGTAAGTTTATTCCTGCGGGAGTTGCTGTTGGAGTAGAGGCAAATACGGATGAGGCTATAAAATCAATCGAAGATATGAATAATGCAATAATTAGTCAAATGAATGAAGCTGTTATATTCGAGACTGGAAAAATAAACGCAAAAGCAAAAATCGAATCTAATAATAATAGATTAACAGTAATTAATATAGAAAATAAAATGGAAGCTGAAATTGATATGGACAAACAGAAAGTAGGAAGAGCTGTAGCACCAGAAGTAGTTAAGACAATAAGAATTAATAAATAATAAGAAAGGATATAGTTATGTTTTATATTATTCTTAATAAAAAAAAGTATAATGTATTGAATAATTTACAAATCAAACAAGAAAATAGCGAAGTAACATTCCAGGACATTACAGTTGATTTTACTAATGGAACTATTGTAGATATACCATATAAGTACCAGGAAATCAAAATATACAATAATAAAGATGATATTGTTTTTACTGGCTTTGTTGATGCTCCAAATTTAGGAGAAATGAAAAATACTTCTGATATTGAAGGTAGAGAATTAACTATTACATTATTATCTCCGTTAAAGATGGCTACATTAAGAACAGTTACAATAATAGGAACCATGAGTATAAAAAACGCAATAAGCAGAATATTAGAGCCACTTGTAAATGATGGGTTTGTAATAAAAGAAATAAATATTACAAGTGGTCAAGTCACTTTAAATTATGTTTTACAAACTGTAGAATATTGCATGAATGATATAGGATATAAAAGAAATATTTTTTGGCATATTAACGAGAAAAAAGAAATTTTTGTAAACAATATAGACATGTTATTTGGAAAAAATATTGTAAAAAAAATAACTGAAGAAGATGGAGAAAAAGATGGGCTCTATTATTTACAACCAACAATAAACGATGTTGATTATGCTAATGTAATAAATTTTAAAAATGTAAGACTAATATATTCAACGGATTCTTCTGAATATCCGTTAATAGAGACTGGAAAAAAGATAAAAAAAGGAGATACAGTAACATTTAAATATCCAATAATATTGGATGAAACAATATTGAGAGAGTTTATTGCAGGTTTAGACAAAAATATCAATAATCAATTTTGGGCTAATATAGAAATTGAATTAGCAAATGATGTTTATTATAAAAATTATGCTATTGGAATTAATTTAAACGATACAACAAGTGCAAATTATAATAAATATGTTAAGCAAGGAAATATAACTTTTAACGATGATGGGGGAAATAATGGGGAAATAATACTTCAAAGAGATGGTTTTTTTTCCAATTTGATTACAGGATTTAAATGGAATATTGATAAAGAGGTTACAATAAATAAAGCTAGAAGTAATACAGCATTAAGATATACTACAATGAGATTTATATATAGTCAAGAAGTTGAAAAATTAAAAGGCATAATAAGTGCAAGTGGTCAAATTGAAAAGACAATAGATTATAAAGAAAAATGGATTTCTTTAGCACAATTGATAAGTTATGCAAGGTCGCTTATGACTCAAAACAGCAATGTTATAAATCAAGTTGTTTTAAAATATACACAAAATCCAAATTTGGAGATTGGAGATATTGTTAGTATAACCAAACCATCTTTTTTTACAGATGGAATTTTTGCAGTAAAAGGGAAAATATATACATATAAAAATGAAAACGATGAGGAATGGCAAATAACATTAAAATCTAGCGATTTAATATCTTCTTATATAGATATGTTTAGACCAGAAGAGCAACAGGAAAATCAAGATGTTGTTGATACCGTTATATTAAGTGAATTTATTGAAGAGACATTAGATGAAACACATATTGTAGAAAATTACGAAGATACAGAAACTAAAGTTTTAAGACTAGCAAAAGAAGCTTGGATCAGCGAGGGATATGATTTAGATGGGCTTGTATTAGTAATATCTGGAGAGGTAGCAACAGATTATTATGCAGTATCTGTTAGAGATGTAGAAACATCTGCATCTATTGGTTGGATATATGTAAATACTGCTACCGGAAAATGTGAGGTGGAATATTAATGAAAATAAAAAATGAAGCTATTGTTATTCGCAATGGTAAAAAAATATATGAGTTTAAAAATCTAATTTTAGATGCATATTTAAAAGAGTTAGCAGAAGCTCAAACAAGTGTTGAAAACACTAGTAAAATAGGATATCAAAAAGCATTGAAATTTTGTTTATTAAAATTTGAAGATGAATTAAGTTTTAATAAAGAGTCAAATTTACCGAACGAAACTTTTGATGTGTGCTATATGGGCGACGATTACATAACGCAAATTGGAAATACAAATCAAATTACTGTTCAATACAATGCATATTTTAATAAAAATACATTTGTTTACGATTATAGTGCACGAAAAGGTGGAACAAAATTCTTAGAGAAGTATTATGGCAAAAAAATAACTGCTATAGGCTGGAATGATTATTGGACACCAACATTAAGCAATAATAATTTTGTACCTGTTAAGGCTATTTTAGATGTGTCAAAATATAATTTTTATTTACAGGAAAATCAAGAAATTTCTATAACTCGTAAGGATATAATTACAACAGATTCATTGTTTTGGGCAAATACAAGCAAAATAGGTTATCCAGTGCATTTAGCTCCGGCAAACATAGAAAACATTTACGAGCAAAAGTTAGACGAACACGAGTACTGGGACAGTGAAGCATATCCATTATTATATTCTGTTGGATTTAGCAATAATTTAACATATATGTTAAAAGAATATGTGATAGGAAAAGATGTTAATTTAACGATAGATAACAATATATTAAAAATTGAAAATATACCCAACATTAACTCTATTGCAGTTACATATCTTACTAAGTTTTTACCATTTTATCCAACAAGAAGCAATTATAAGTATATTTTAATAAAATACAAAATTTATCAAAGGTTAAATAATAACAGTGGCGATGACATTGAATCCAAAGAAATAGACACAGGATATTATTATCATATTGCGATACCAATAACAGATGCTGGAAATAAAAATCTTATAATTAAATATGAAAGGGGTTAATTAATATGTTATTTGAAGATAGAATTCAAAAAAATCCCAAATTACTACGATTAAAAAATCCAAGCACTGGAGAAATTATAGATTGGGAAATACAGGAATTGAAAGACGACGAGATTGAGCAAAAAGGAACAGAAGTGAGTGCAGAATTATTAAATGGAATATTAAATGATATCTATTTAGAAGAGGAAAGAAAAACAAATAAAGTTTGGATAGATGGCAAAACCATATACAGAAAAGTTATAAAATTTGGAGCATTACCTAATGCAACTAAAAAAGATGTAGCACATAATATAAGTAATTTAGAGCAATTTACTAAAATTGAAGGAATAGCAACAAGACAAGATGATACAAAGTTTACGCAATCATTACCTTTAGTTTATAAAGATATAGAACGCAATTATAATACACCTTTAGGTGTCGATGCACAAACTGTATCAATTCAGACAAATGAAGACAGGAGTATGTTTAATGGTTATGTAATATTAGAATATACAAAAACAACAGAAGAGGAGGTATAGGAAATGAAAGTAAAAAGATTAAATGTAAATGCAAATGAAACGGTAAAATTTGTTTTTGATGTTTGGGCAAGTAGCTTTTTTGTAAAGAATTTTACAGATGGAGCAATTCTGATTTGTTTAGGAGATACATTTGTAGAAAGTGAAAGTATAAAAATACCAGCAAATTTTGCAGAGCAAATTGAAAATAATTTTAACGACCAAGTTGCAAGATACACAACTAAACAATACACAACAGTTACGATAAAAGCTGAAAAAGGTGGGGAGGTTGAAGTACAATGCATAAATTAAAAACTATGGTAAATCTTAAGCCAGGTGGCACAGGAAGTTCTGAAGAAATAAAAAAAATAGAAGAAAGAATTGATGCTCTAGAAGAAAAACAAGTAAAAGAATATGGAGTGAGATATTATTTCGGACAAGCAAGTTCTACATTAGAGCGACTTGGAGATGCCATTGGATTAACTGCAAAAGCAACAAAAAATGGAACTTATGTTGAAAATGATTTTGACAATGTAGAAATATTTAAAGATATAAAGCTAGTTAAAAGAGATAAAAAAACGCATAAATTGTTAGCAGTAAAAGGTGATGCAGATTTTGATGACATTGATGGGGAAGAGATGGTAGATTATCCAGAAACCTATTGGAAATTTAAACTAGATGAAAACAAAAAATTCGTTGATATATATGTACGAAATTTTGCAACTACAGGATATAAAAAAGTAAATGCTTTCAGTGTTGGAGCCAAGCCACTTTCAAGCGATGCTGATGGAAACTTGCAAACAAAATCTGGTATTTGTTCTAAAGGCTGGACTTCAAGAACTACTTTTAGAAATTCAATAAAAACACAATATGGCGATAACGCTTGTTTGATGGATTGGCGTTATCAAGTTATTCTTAATTTATATCTTATAGAGTTCGCAAATTTTAATACGCAAAAAATATTAGGACAAATGCATTCAACTTTTAGATTTAATAGTGCAAATGATAAAGCTTTAATCGAAGAATCAGCTACTAATAGAATAATAATAGCAAATGGTAGTTTTGTTGTTGGTCAACAAATCGGAATTGGAACAAGCGATGGAGGAACTCAAATAGCAAAAGAAAGAACTGTAACATCAATGACAAAATATGATGATGGAACTGTTACAGGTTTTGAAATTACATTTGATGGTGATCCAGTTGATATTACTACAAAAGCAATTGTAATGTCATATTCGCAAAAAACAGGTAGCACAGATGATATTCAAGCTAGTAGTGGCTGTATGGCAGATGATGGAAAACATGGAGCAAGATACAGATATTTTGAATTTAATTCAATTTTTGATTGGATAGATGGATATATTGTTAAGGATGGTAAAATGTATTTTTCTTGTAATCCAGAAGATTATAACGACACAGATACAAGTAAATATGATGTACTTTCCTATGATTTATCTACAGCATCAGGGTACATAAAAGAGCTAGGATTTGATACAAATAATCCATTTTGTATGTTTCCAACTATTGCTGGTGATGGTGCTGGATCAAGCACATATATAACGGATTATACATGGTGTAACCCAAAAGGTGTGTTTGCTCCTCGTGTTTCTGGTATTCCGAACAACGGTACTGTCGTGGGTGCTTTCTATTGGTTCTTGAGCAGTGGAGCGACCGCTGCGACTTGGCATTGCGGGGCTCGTGTTCTTTTTGACCAGATATAACGGGGGTTTGGGGGCGGTCAGCCTCCAAATAATCTAAACTGTAGAATAACTAAACTATAAAAGAGTTGTTTTTTATATTTATATAAGTATAATAAAAAAATGGGATTCATTATGTACTAGAGCCTGTTACACTTTTTGGTGTGTGTTTGCTCCTCGTGTTTCTGGTATTCCGAACAACGGTACTAACGTGGGTGCTTTCTATTGGAACTTGAACAGTGGAGCGACCACTGCGAATTGGAATTGCGGGGCTCGTGTTCTTAAAATTTTAAAATTACATAATGTATTCCTTGTCGCTTGGCAAAAATTAAGCCGAATCTGGATTAGTCTAGTAGCTCCGTTTGAGCGAAAAATTAATAGGCAAAAAAAGATATAAAAAGGAACCAGCAATGAAAAGAAAAGGAAATTTATGGAGTAGTATTATTGATAAAAATAATATTCAACAAGCAATTTATAACTCGTCAAAAGGGAAAAGAAATAGAGCAACAGTAAAAAAGATATTAAATAATATAGTACACTATACAAATGAAATACAAAAGATTTTAATAAGTGGATATGTTGCAAGTGAGTATGACAAGAAAAAAATTTTTGATGGTGCAAGGCAAAAAGAAAGGATAATATATAGACCAAAATTTTATCCAGACCAAATTATACATTGGTGCTTAATGCAGATTGTAGAGCCAATTTTTATAAGAGGAAATTATATTTTTTCTTGTGCGTCTATTAAAGGAAGAGGACAAATATATGCAGTAAAATACATACAAAAGATATTAAAAAAAGATAGAAAGTATACAAAATATAATTTAAAATTAGACATTAACAAATTCTATCCAACAATTAATAAAAGTATTTTAAAGTGCAAATTTAGGAGAATAATTAAAGATAGAAATACATTAACATTATTGGATACAATAGTGGATTCGTATGCAGAGCCGACAGGAGTTCCTATTGGAAATTATACAAGCCAATTTTTTGCTAATTATTATTTACAGGATCTAGACCATTTTATAAAGGAAAAGTTAAAAATTAAGTATTACATTAGGTACATGGATGATATGTTAATTTTTGGAAACAACAAAAAGAAAATACATTTAGCAAAAAATGAAATTGAAAAATTTATAAATAAAGAAAATTTAACATTAAAATCGAATTGGCGAGTAGCAAAGACAGGCGCAGAGCCAATTGATTTTATAGGAAAAAGATTTTATAGAGATTATACAACTATAAGAGATACTACATTTTTAAGATTAAAAAGAAGAATAAAAAAGATTTCAAAAAAATCGAGCATTAATTATACGGATGCAACAGCCGTTATTAGCTACCATGGTATGTTAAAACATACAGATTCGTATAAGGTAAGACAGAAATATATATATCCATTTGTAGATATAGAAAAATGTAAGGAGGTTATTAGAAATGAAGGCAGAAAGCGATGTTAAACCAAATAAATATGAAATTTCAAAAAGAGCAAACAAAACGATTATAACGCTGATTGACAATATAGAAGAAGTAAAAGAAAATGAAGAAATAAAATATAAGTACGATGTATATGAAATAACATTACATAGAGATATAAAGCAATTAAGTGATGATGAGTACGAAAAGTATTTAAAAATCGCAAAGGCACAACAATTACAAAATGATAGTGAAGTAACAATTTTTGATAGAATTGATGCAATAGAACAAGCGATTGCTGAAATTGGGGAGGTAGTTTATAATGATTAATTTTTATATAATACAAATTAAATTAAAAAAAATGACAATAAATGATGTTCCCAAGCTATGGCGAAAAAAAGTAGAAGAGAAAATAAAAGCTTTTGAGTAGGAGGCTTGTATGGAAGAGTTTATAAAAATTTTATTAAATCAAGGAGGAACTGTTTTATTAGCAGTTCTTTTTATTTATGTATTTGTAGAAGATAGGAAAAGCAATAAAGAAGAAAAAGCAAATAATACACAAGTGCTTAAAGAATTGTCTGGCTCCAATCAAAATATTGCAGAAAGCCTGAATTTGTTAAAAGTAACGATAGAGAATAATACAGCAGAGTACAGGCATCACGATGATAAAGCGGAGCAGAATTTTAGCAATATAAATGAACATTTAGTAAAAATTGAGGAAAAATTAGATAAAAAATAGGAGGTTAAATAAATGGTTTTTGGAAAAGCAATAGAGCAGTTAAAAGAAGGAAAAAGAGTACAAAGAAAAGGTTGGAATGGAAAAAATCAATACATAGAATTAGCAACCAATATTAGTTATAAGAATACAAAAGGAGAAATTATAAATGCAAAGCATGATGCAATTGGAAATAGAGCAATAGCATTTGTTGGAACATCTGGAGTTCAAATTGGTTGGTTAGCAAGTCAGGCAGATATGTTAGCTGATGATTGGAAAATTGTAGAGGAGGAATAGTTATGGGAAATGATAAATTTATTGATATATGTAAAAAAGTAGTAAGGAAGTATGCAGAAGAACATTTAGATAAGACTGATAATGTTACAACATTTGATGTATTTGTAGTATGGCAATGTAAAACACTACAAAACAATAAAGCACTATTATCAACAACATTATTTGATGGTATGTATTATGAGCTAACATATAATGGAGATAAAAAAGAGCTGTATTTAGATGCTTATAAAAAGTTTGAAAATAAATGTATAAAATTGGAGGGATAAATATGAGTAAAAGAAAAATGATTATAACTGCAATAGTAACAATTGTTTTAGCTGTGTCAAGTGCGGTTTTGGGAGTACACTATAGTGAACGCGATGTAACTGAAATTTCAAATTCTGTGGAAACTGTGGTAAATACTGTGGATAATATTGTAGATAACCAATCTACAACAGAAATTCCAGAGGGAACAGAACAAGAAGAAAAACAATTGGAAGTGCAAGAAGTTGAAAACGAGTCTTTTGAACTTCAAGGAGAGATTGCATATGATGGAGATAAAACAAACAGCTGGAATTTGAATATAGGAAGCACGCCACAGTTAACATATATTAGTCAAATTGACTCAAGATGGAGATATTATCCATATACAGCAACAAATAACTCAGGGCAAACAATCGGAAGTTCTGGCTGTGGTGTAGCCAGTGCTACTATGATTATAGATAGTATAGTTGGGAATGTATCCATAACAGAATTAGCAGATGCATTTGTAGCAAATGGATATCGTTCAGCCAATAGTGGAACATATTGGAGTGCATATCGTGCAGTAGCAGACCAATTCAACATAGGATATACAGAAACTTCAAATATGGATACAATGCTTAATTTGTTAGAGAATAACAATTATATAATTGCTAGTTGTGGCAATGGTTTGTTTACATCTAATGGGCATTACATAGTTTTATATGGAATTGATGGAGATACAATTAAGATATATGATCCGTATTTATATGCTGGAAAATTTACTACAAGTACTAGAAGAAATAAAGTAACTGTAGATGGAAATACAGTATACTGTAGTATAGGTAACTTTAAAAAATATGCAAATTATAAACAATTTTTCTGCTATAAATATAATCCAAATGCAGTAAATACAAATAATTCTACAGATACACAAGTTTCTACAGCAATATACAAAAGATATGTAAAAGTAAATACATCTCTTAATATAAGAAATACACCAAATGGCAATAGAGTAGGGAGTTTAAAAAATGGTACAGAAGTTACCGTTTATGAAACCAAAGGAGTATGGGCTAGAATCGGAGAAAATAGATGGGTAAGTGTAGCTTATTTATCTTCTATAAATCCAGGCAAAAAAACAATTTCTATTCAAAAGACATATACAACAGGAAAATACAAAGTTAGCACTAATATTCATGTTAGGGCAGGTGCAGGAACAAATTATAAAGCAAAGACCTATAAACAGTTAACTCAAAACGCAAGATACCAAAATAAGCTTTGTGGTAATTATTGCTACAATGGATATAAAAAAGGTGTAATTTGTAATATTACAAAAGTACAAGGCAATTGGGGATTAACAAAAAGCGGTTGGATATGTTTAGACTATTGCAATAAAATTTAAAAAAGAGGAGCATTAAAGCTCCTCAAAATTATTATTCAAACAATCCAACAATTACATTGCTTTCTGCCCATTCAGATGGCTCGTTAAAGTCTACATAGTAGGTATTGTCTTCATAGATAACATTTACTGTTGTAAAAGAATTTTCATTGTTTTTATCACATAATTCGTATAACCCATCTTGATTTTCAAAAATTCCTTTCTCTTCAAATTCTCCATTTAATTCATAATCAATTCCATCAATGCTTTTAAAATTTTTCATAATCTTTTCCTCCTAAAATTTATTATTTCTTTGTTGCTATTATAGTAACACACGTGTACACGAATGTCAATACTTTTTTAATTTTTTTTCAAATATTTTTCAATATTCTCTTTAACCCAAGTGCTGTAAGGTTTGTTGTCTTTTTCTAGCTGTAGTAAAAATTTATCTGCTAAATTTCTATTAACGTCTACTACAAATCTTTTTACTTTTTCCTTTCTCTTTTCGCTTTCTTTTTTATAGTCCCTTGACATTTCTATCAACTCCTTATATAATTTCTAGAGAGGAGATATCCTCTCTAGATGGCTTAGATTAATGCAATTCAAGTTCTTCGCGGGATTTTGATATGTACATTTCTCTTTGCCATTTTTGTATTTCTTTAAACTGTTTATGCATTTTTCTTTTATGCATTTTAGCTTTAAAGTTTTCAATAATCTTTTGTAACATTTTGCTCACCTCACTTTCTGTAATTATAATAACATACGTGTACACGGATGTCAAGCATTTTTTTCAAAAAAATCCAAAAAATTTAAAAGAGGGAAAAACCCTCTTTTTATTGCATATTTTTTAATTTTTGTTGTATATTATAAATTAAGTCAAAAGCTTGTTTATATGTAGTATTATTCATATCTAAATTTTTAATTTTGTTTATAATGCTAATATAAGAAATATTTTGGCTTGTTGGAGATGCAATTGTAGATATTATTTCAAAATCAATTTTTTTTGATTTTAATAATAGTGTGTATTTATCCAAGGCAGAAATTGGAAAACCACACTTAATTAAATTGGGTCCAAGATCTGTTAATTTTAGCCCAATTGCGTTAGAAACTACTTTTGCATCTTCATTCAAAATATTATAAAAAATGCCAACTTTAAATAAATAGACCTTATTTTTATCTTTCTTTTTTAATTCTTCATACAGCTTTTGTAGTTTGCTCATTTTTTCTTTTCCTCCTTGTTGTATTTTTAATAACAATAATGTCGCCTGGTTGGCACTCAAGTACTTCACATACTTTCTCAAGTGTATCAAAGCGAATACTAGTTGTTTCATTATTCATCAGGTTTGAAAGCGATTGATAACTTCCGTTCCATACTTTTAACAAACCAATATTTTGATTTCTTTTTTTTCTTTAGCAACTCATTAATTTTTATATAAACCAATTTTTTCACCTCTTTTCAAATAGATATTGTAAAGCATAGTTAAAATAAAAATAACTATGCTAAAGGCAATGTATTTCCAAAATAACTATTGTTTAGAATAGATAAAAATGATACAATGTATAAAAAAAGAGGTACAAAATGGAAAATAAAGAATTTATTAAAATATTAGATAATATTTATAAAATGCTAGATGATGAAAATGAGGCGTTAAAAGAATATGTCACAGGCGTTAAATTGAATTTAATGGCAATCTCAAACAACATTGAAACATATGTAGATAATATATTATCAAAACTCGAATAATGTCGAAAAATGTCGAAAACGGAAACTGTTGAAAAATAAAGGAAATTTGATGATAATAACTATGGTATAGCATAGTTACATAAATTAACATAATGTGATAAAATACTTATAGAGATATCTCCAATTTTTTGAAAAGGAGGTTTAATATAAGTGCAGACATTTATACAAGAAGTTATAGAAGAAAATAGGAAAAATTTTACCGATGAAGAGTATAAAATAATAATGCACAATATAGAATTAACAAAAAAGATATATTTATTAGGTTTTGTTGATGCCAGAGATTTATATAAATAATTTATAAAATAATTTCCCGACTTTTCCCGACTTTTTCCCGATTTAGTTCAGGAAATTTCGGGAAATTTTAGGAAATATAAAAACAAAAACGGGAAAAAAACAGGGGATTAAGCCAATAAAGACAATAAAAAGTCAATATCCCATTTCCCGATAGGTCGTTGGTTCGAGTCCAACAAGAGGAGCCAATTCAAATTTTCGTCGAACTTTTTGAAATTTAGTTTCAGTAAAGGTTCGACGATTTTGTATTTTATAGGGAAAATACAAATTTATAAATATTTTAGTTTAAATTTTATTACAGATCGATTTAATAATCGGATTTTTATTTTTTAGGGAAAAAGTCTACATAAATTTGACTTAGTAATAAATATTTGCTATAATAGGAAAAGTCAAAATTTTCAAGCGAATGTCAATATTAAAGGACAAATTCGTTTACACAGTAGGAGTTAGTGAGAAATATAAGATTTTTCTATATTTCTAAATGCTAACAAAACCTAAAATAAGTAGAATTGGTCAATCTACTTATTTGACGACGATAATTATCGAGGAGGATATTCAATTATGAAAATTAACAAGCGGATAATTATAAGCGTGGCTGTTATATTTGTGCTTATAATTACAGGTGTATTATTTGTACATTTTCTCTGCAGAAATGAAAAGATAAACACTGCATCAGCTGATCCAAGTGAGCCTAAAACCATAATACTTAGTCTTCTTAGCAATAATTCTGGTTGGGAAAATGAAGATTCACATCTTTCAGATAAGGAATTTACGATTATTCAGGACTTTGTAAAAGAACACGAAGAAGAGCTCAAAGATTATGATCCTTTGTCAATAAATGATGAATACTCTATTTTTATTGACAGAGAAAGTCGTGCATTATTTGCAAAAAATACTAAAGACATGACAAGAAGATTGACTTGGAGAACAATTGATTGCAATGATTATTCTACATATGACACTTTTATATGCAAAAATGATAGAACTTATTGTATTGGAAAAAATATCATAGCAGAATTTTATCTTGGTAACAAAATTGCAGAATTTGAGGTGCCATTCGAAAAGCCTACTATATTAGCTTATTATATGGATGATGTAGTTGTTGCTGAAGGAGATTTTGAAAATTCTACTTTAATGTTATGTACGCAGGAAAAATGTATACCAATTTCAAATTATTTTTCAGGATTGCCTGTTGAAATACATATAAATGGATTATATTATATAGAGAATGATATGACTCTTCATATGTATAATTTATGTACAGGTAAAACTACTTTCATATCAGATGATACATATGAATTGTTCTATTCTTCAGGTATAAATTTTAAATCCAAAGATGGAATTTATAGAGTTAATTTGTATGTTTCAGAGGATGGGAGCGAGTGCATCAAAAATATTAAGTCGGAAAAAACTGATTTAGTATTTGAAAAATGGAAAGAGTGAGAACAAGAAAAAATAATATACTAACAAATAATGACCGAAGATGGGAGCTTTCTTTTGAAAGCTCCTAAAATATTTTTAGATATTTTTTTATAAAACATAAGAGGTCTGTATAAAACAAGATGCACTCCTTTTGGTTAGAAAAATGAAGTAGAAGAAACATCCAAATTGTCGTTGGTTCTAGTCCAGTAAGAGGAGCAAATTAGAATTTTCGTCAAACCTTTTGAAATTCAGTTTCAGCAAAGAGTTAATTATAAAAAAATAATAAATTTGTTATTATTACATATGTTAGTGTAAAATTTTTGTTTAAAAAAATAATGAAAAAACATTTTAACATATTAGCAAATCCAACATTGATTTTTAATATAATCTAATATATAATATAAAAAAATTTGGAGGTACTATTTTGAATAAAGAAGAAATTTTTAATTACTGTGTAGAAAATTTAAAGTGCTCTGAAATAAAAAAGGATGAGCCAATGAAAAAACATACATCATTTAAAATAGGAGGAAATGCTGATATATTTATAAAAATATCAGATTTAGATGACTTAAAAAATATATTAAAATTTATAAACGAAAATAAAATAAATTTTACAATAATAGGAAATGGAAGCAATATTCTTGTTAAAGACAATGGAATTCGTGGTATTGTCGTTAAATTGGATTTTAAAGAAATTGATATAAAAAAAGATGATAATAAAGCAATAGTAACTGTAGGAGCTGGAGTTTCATTAGGATTGCTAGCACAAAAATTACTAAAGGAATCAATAGGTGGATTTGAGTTTGCATCTGGAATTCCAGGAACAATAGGTGGCGCAGTAAGAATGAATGCTGGAGCTTATGGTGGTGAATTTAAAGATATTGTAATATCAACAAAATGCATTGATATTACAGGAAACATTATAGAGCTTGCAAATAAAGAGCAAGATTTTTCATACAGACACAGTGCTTTTATGAATAACAATCTAATTATAATACAAAGTAAATTAATGCTTGATATACAGGAAAATCAAGATGAAATAAAGCAAAAGATGGACGAAAATTTAAATTCTAGAAAATCAAAACAACCAATAAATATGCCTAATGCAGGTAGCACATTTAAACGTGGTAGTGATTTTATTACTGCTAAATTGATTGATGAATGTGGTTTAAAGGGTTACACAATAGGTGGAGCTCAAATATCTGATGTTCATGCAGGTTTTGTTGTAAATACTGGAAATGCAACTGCAGAAGATGTATTATCATTAGTTGATTATGTAAAAAACAAAGTTTATGAAAAATTTAAAAAAGAAATTCAATTAGAAGTTGAAGTAATTGGAGAATAACATCAGAAGGAAGAGGTTAGATAATGAAAGGTTTTTTTTCGTGGTTTAAATCCGAGAATAAAATTAAGAGATGGCTGTTTTTAATTTTAGTTTCGATGATAGCAATTTGTTATGCTATGTCAACAATTTTTGTTACAGAGTCGTTAGACATAACAAGTGTTTTTAAAATAGTTATATTATTTATATTAGGATTTTCTGGAATTGTTTTTTCAGTTGTTTCTATTCAAAAAAGAACATTAGAGCTTTTGGTAAAAGAAACTGATAAAAGAGATAATGTAAAATCCTTAATATATAATAAAAAAGTATATAATCAAGGTCCTAAAATAGTTGTTATAGGTGGTGGAAATGGTTTAAATGCTGTACTTCGAGGTTTAAAAACTTATACTGATAATATTACAGCAGTTGTAACAGTAAGTGATTATGGAGAAGGAAAAACAGATTCACGAATGTTACTTAATACATTACCATTAGAAGACATAAAAGAAAGTTTAATTGCATTAGCATATAATGAAGAAGAAATGGAGAATTTAATAAAACACCAATTTACATATGGGGCATTAAAGTCACTTTCTTTTGGAGATATTTACTTATTAGCAATGCAAAACTTATATTCAGATTTTTCAAAATCTGTAGAAAAATCGAAAAATATTTTAAATATAACAGGAAAAGTGCTACCAGTTACTCAAGATGAAATCGAAATATGTGCAGAGCTAACAGATGGTACTGTTATAAGAGGAAAAAATGAGATTCCAGATGTTATTAATGAAAAAGTATGTAATATAAAAAGAGTATACATAAGCCCATCAAATTGTAAGGTATCACCAGGTGTTGTCGAAGCAATTAAAGATGCAGATGCAATAGTTATAGGGCCAGGAAGTTTATATACAAATGTAATACCAAATCTTTTGGTAAAAGGCGTATCAAAGGCAATAAAGGAATCAAAAGCATTTAAAATTTATGTTAGCAATATTATGACTGAACCAGGGCAAACATATAATTATTCTTTAACAGACCATATAAGAGCAATAAAAAGACATATGGGTGAAGGAATGATAGATTACTGTATTTATGATACAGGAGAAGTTATGCCAGAATACATAAGAAAATATAATATGCAAGGTTCAGAGCTAGTAGAGCAAGATATTCAAAGAGCAAAAAATGAAGGAATAAAACTTATTAAAAGGGATTTAGCAACAGTTGAAAATGGTCATATACGACATAATCCAGATGCAATTGCAGGAGCGATAATTGAATTGGTTTGTGAAGATTTAAAATTTAAAGATAAGCAAAATGACCCAGAATATTTAATTTTAAGTCAAAAACTAAAATATAAGAAAATTAATCCTAAAAAGAAAAATAAATGGAAAAAACAAAAATTAAATAAAGATGGAAAAAGCAAATTTTATTCTAAATATGAAAACAGAATAATGTCAATAAGAGAAAGTGATGAAAAATTAAAAAGAAAGATTATGAATGAAAAAAGAAGTAATCAAATTTTAGAAAAAGTAAGCAATATTAAAAAATACAATACTGATACACAAAGAGCTAAAAAGATAGAAGAAGAAAAGCGAAGAAAAATTATGAAGAAATAAAATTTGTAATTTTTATATAGGATAATACTGAAGAAAAAGAGAGGTAAGTATGAATGAACTTAAAAAAATCAAGTTTTGAAGATATAATAAAAAAAGAATGGATTGTTACAAATGGACTTGGAGGATTTGCAAGTTCAACAGTAGCAGGTGCTAATACAAGAAGATACCACGGAATACTTGTGGCACCATTAAATCCTCCTGCACAAAGATATCTATTAGTTTCAAAAGTTGATGAAAGTATAGATATTAATGGAAAAACATATCCATTATATACAAATATGTGTAAAAATAATATATCAGAAGGATATAAAAATTTAGTAGCATTTGAAAAAGAAGAAGTTCCAACATACTATTATAATGTTGAGGGAATAGAAATTGAAAAAACAATATGTATGGAGTACAGAAAAAATGTTTCTATTATTTTGTATAAAATAAAAAATAATGAATCAAAAACAAAATTAAATTTAACACCATTACTTAATTATAGAGATTTTCATGGTACAAGCTATAATAAGAATTTTTATATAAAGCAAACCAATAATAAAAATTTAGTTGATATAGTGATAGATAATAGCGAGCATCACATATATATGAATTGTTCAGATGGAAATTATATTGTAAAAGAAAATGATTCATTTAAAAATATGTACTATATAGAAGAAGAAAAAAGAGGACTTCCAAGTGAAGAAAACCACGCAATAGCAGGAACATATGAAATTGAAATTAATCCAAATGAAGAAAAATATATTACATTTGCTTGCTCTCTTGATGAAATAAAAATTGATAGAAAAAATGGTGTAAAAATAATTCAAAATGAAAAGAAAAGAATTAAGCAATTAATAGATAAATCAGATTTATCTGGTGATGATGATTTAATAAAAAAATATATAATAGCAACAGATAATTTTATTGTATCAAGAAAAAATCTACTAACTCTTATAGCTGGATATCCTTGGTTTTTAGACTGGGGAAGAGATACATTAATTTCTTTTGAAGGAACAGTATTAAAAAATAAAAGATTTGATGTTGCAAGAAAAGTATTATTAACATTTACAAAAGACATAAAACAAGGATTAGTACCAAATGGATATTCTGAGTATGATAATACTCCACTATATAATAGTGTTGATGCAAGTTTATTATTATTTGAACAGGTTAAAAAATATATAAATTATACTAAAGATTACGATTTTGTTAAGGATAAATTATATACAAAATTGAAGAACATTATTAAAAATTATACCAAAGGTATTGATTTAGATAAAAATAATATTTATTTAGATGAAGATTATTTAATATCTGCAGGATCATTAGAAACTCAAAACACTTGGATGGATGCAAAAGTTGGCGATTATGTTGTTACTCCAAGAAATGGAAAGCAAGTTGAAATTAATGCTATGTGGTATAATGCACTTATGATTACTGCTGAACTTGCAGAAAAATTTGAAGATGATGTAGATATAATAAATGAGCTAAAAGAACTAGCTAATAATACTAAAAAATCATTTAATGAAAAATTTTACAATAAAAAGAATAAATGCTTATATGATGTATTAGGTGATGATAAAATTAGACCAAATCAATTATTTGCTCTATCATTAAGTTACCCAGTTATAGATCCAAAAACAGAAGTTGCAAAAGAAATGTTTAATACTGTAACTAAAAAGTTGTTAAATAATTATGGATTAAAAACATTAGCAAAAGGAGAAGTTCATTATACTGAAGTATATGAAGGAGATTCATATAGAAGAGATATTAGTTATCATCAAGGAATTACATGGCCATGGTTATTAGGTCCATACAATGATGCATTTTTAAATATCATTTATGCGGAAAAAAGTAAAAGCGAGAAAAATAATTTAATTGAGCATCATCAAAAATTTGTTGAAAAATTAAAAAAGACATATACAAAAGAGCTAAACGAAGGAAAAACAATAGGTAGCATTTCAGAGCTTTATGATTCAAAAAAACCATTTGAATCTGAAGGAGCATTTGCACAGTGTTGGAGTGTTGCTGAAGTATTTAGAATAATATTATAATTTTGTTTAAAGTGTAGGAGAAAATGTATGACTATTAATCAATTAGAAAAAGAATTAAAAGAAAATAAGTTGTCAAGCATATATTTACTATATGGACAAGAGCGATATTTATTAGATAATGTAGTAAAAAAAATAAAAAAATCTTTTGGAAATTTAGTAGATGGATTGAATTATATTAAAATAGATAATTCAGCCATTGATAATATCATTTCTGAAATTCAAACTCCTGCATTTGGATTTGAAAGAAAACTAATTATAATAAAAAACACAGATTTGCTAAAAAAACAATCTAAGAAGAAAAATCAATTAATAATTGATAAAATAGAAAAAATATCTGAATATATTGAAAATAATAAAGATGAAATAAAAGATCAGAATGTTATAGTATTTATTGAAGATGATATTGAAAAAAATAAATTATATAAAACAATAGAAAAAATTGGAATAGTATGTAATTTTGAACCTGAAAAGCCACAAGAACTATCAAATAGAATTAAATATATTTGTAATGCATATTCTGTAAATATTGATAATCCAACATTAGCATATTTTATAGAATGTTGTGGTACAAATTTACAAGATTTAATTAATGAAATAAGAAAGTTGATTGAATATAAGGGAAAAGGTGGTCAAATAACTAAAGAAGATATAGATATATTATCTATAAGACAATTTGATAGCGTTATATTTGATTTAACAGATAATTTAGGCAGAAAAAATGTTGCAAAATCATTAGAAGTGTTAAGAAATTTGATATATGCTAAAGAGCCTATTCAAAAAATTTTAATTACATTGTATAATCATTTTAAAAAATTATATATAGTTAAATTATGTGAAAAATATAAAAAAGACATACAAGAAAATTTAAATTTAAAACCAAATCAAACATTCCTTGTTTCAAAATATAAAAAGCAAGCAGGTTATTTTAAAGAAGATGAGTTGTATAATATATTAAAACAATTTATAAATTTAGATGAAAAATACAAAGATGGTGATATTGATTTAAATATTGGCATTGAAGCTGTAATATGTGGATATTGTAGTTAAATATTATAGATATAATATGAATAAAAAATAATGTTTTCCAAATAATATTTTGGAAGACATTATTTTTTTGAAGGGAATGATTTTATATGTATAATTTTAGAACTGATATGGCAGATGAGAGACGTGATATTTATAAAAAAGCTAATAAGCTGGAAGGTGATATTCCGGGAATTGAAACAATTGAGAAGATAAGTAATGAAAATATTAAGTCATCTGTGGTTAAAATAATAAATGAAGAAGGGGAAAAAGCAATTGGCAAACCGATTGGAACGTATGTTACAGTTGATATTAAAAATTTAAGATTAGCAGATGATGATGAAATCGAGAATGCTTCTAATATAATTAGTGAGGAGCTTGCAAGTATTGTTGATGAAAAAATTGGTAAACAAGATGAAATTTTAGTTGTGGGGTTAGGAAATCAATCTGTTACTCCAGATGCATTAGGTCCAAAAGTATCTCAAGAAATCGAAGTTACAAGACATTTATTAAAATATGCACCAGAATGTGTTATAAAAGGAGCAAGGTCTGTATGTACAATTGCACCAGGTGTATTAGGAACAACAGGTATAGAAACTTTGGAAATAATAAAAGGTGTAGTTGATAATGTAAAACCTAAATTAATAATTGTAATAGATAGTTTAGCATCAAAGAGTATTGAAAGAATAAGTAGTACAATACAAATTTCAGATACGGGAATAGTGCCAGGAGCTGGTGTTGGTAATACTAGAAAAGAGCTAAGCAAAAACACATTAGGAGTACCTGTAATAGCAATTGGAGTACCAATGGTTGTAGATATTTTTTCTTGTAACGCTAAAATATA